>Ga0265798_10000397_pt1 | contig 76936 bp, 71 predicted proteins | sample P3T30metagenome_FD_192430 | JGI IMG/M metagenome (GOLD analysis project Ga0265798, IMG submission 192430) | Plant litter microbial communities from East Loma Ridge, Irvine, California - P3 T30 | ecosystem: Environmental > Terrestrial > Plant litter > Unclassified | place: USA: California... | reverse complement strand
TCGCCGAGCGCGGCGAGATCAGCCTCGGCAAGCTCCAGGCCCCGACCCGCGAGGCGTTCGTCGCCGCGGCGGCCGCGGTCGTCCGCACCCTCCAAGACAACGTCTCGAACGACTGAAAGGCCACCCCATGAACGACATCATTCTCGCCACCGCCGCCCGCGTGCCGCTCGCGATCCAGAACCCGCTGAACGGCATCATCCCCGACTTCTCGTTCGGCGGGACCGAGTTCACCGCCCTCTGGCAGAAGCTCATCGCCGCTGTCTGGGGCGTCGCGATCCTGATCGCGATCGTCTACCTGATCGTCGGCGTCGTCGGCATGGCCGGCGCCTCAGGCGACGTGAACCCCAACCCCCAGCAGCACGCCGTTGGCCGGAAGAAGGCCATGTGGGCCCTCGTCGCCTTGGGTGCCCTGGCAGCCCTCGCGCTCATCGTCGGCGCCGTCCTGACCTTCGCCGGCTAAGCCCCCTCTCTCACTCCCTAGGAGGCGCACATGCGCATGCACACTGCAACAGGACGCAGCCGCTGGCCCTACGTCATCGGCGGCGCCGTCGCTGTCGTCGCGATCGCCGGGGGAGTGGCCTTCGGGGTCACTCGCCCGGACGATGAGCCGGTCGCCGCTCCGACGACGTCGGCCCCCGCGTCGGCGGCGCCGACGGCCGCCCCCACCGGGGGCAGCTCGGGAGCCGGCGACAACGAGGACGACGTGCCTCCCACAGGATGCCTCGGGGGAGCCGGCCGCAACGCCGACATGGTGCTCGCCGCACAGGACGAGGCCAAGCACACGACCTACGGAGCGGTCGAGGTCGCCACGGCGTTCTACCGGTTCCTCTGGCAGTACCCGTTCGCCGATGGGGCAGACGCGACTGAGGTCAGCGGTCAGGTCATGTCGGAGACGGCCCCCGAGTCCTTCAAGAACTTGGCGGCCGATCTCGAGAATGCTGGCAACAACCCGACGCAGGGCGTCGTTGACGCGGGGACCGCGTTCCACATGTCGACCACGAATGGGCTGTGGCGGGTCAGTGAGGAATCAACCGCTGACCGCGTCCTGGTTGAGTTCGCCGCTGGATACGTCGTCGATGGAGCGTTGAGCCCGACTCTCGTCGGCGTCGGCGGCTACGTCATGGTTTGGGAAGACGGCGCCTGGCACATCGAGTCAGGCGTGAACGTTGACCAAGACATGCTCGCCGCCGGCGGGAACCGCTTCACGGGGGGCTGCTAGTGGACCCCGACAGCCCGGTTTGTGACGTCGCACCTATCGGCTGCCTTGCGTTCGAGGCAGGCGAGAACGTCGTCGACACCGCTACCGGTGTCGCGCAGTCCGTTGGTGACGCCGCGAATTTCTGGACCGACCCGGCCGGTAACACGTTCAACATGTTGCAGGACGCAGCGCGTGGACTGTCGGAGACGGTTATGCCGGCGATCACGAAAGCGACGCTGCCGGACCTCACGACGGACTGGTTCCTGCGCTCGTACGCGATCAGCTTCGGCCTGGCGGTTTTCGTCATGGTCGCGCTGATCATCCCGCAGCTCGTGCGCACCGCGCGGGGCCAGCAGTCGGGCCGTGACACCGCCGAGGCCCTGGGGCTGTACGCGCCCCTGTTCCTCATTGGAGCAGCCTTCGGCCCCGCCGTCGGAGCGGTCCTCATCCAGTTCTTCGGGGCGCTGACCGACTCGCTGATCGCCTGGGGGCTCAACTCGAACTCCGGGCAGATCGTCGACCAGTTCACGACGATGCTCAGCGAAGACGACAACGGGGCAGGGCTCGCCGGCGGAGCGGTCATCGGCGTGATCCTGCTGTTCCTGATGCTGATCGGCCTCCTCGTGGTGGTGCTGATCCTCATCGTCCAGCTCATCACCCTGTACTTCACGGGCATCTTGTTCCCGCTGGGGCTGGTGTGGATCATCGATCCCACCAAGCGCAAGTTCGGGACGAAGATCGCGTACCTCTGGTTCGGCATTCTCGCCTCGCACCCGCTGCTGTTCTTCCTGCTGGCGGTGGCGTACTTCATGGTCGGGGCGAACCTCACTGTGTTCTCCGAGACGCCGTCGCTACAGCGCACCGTCAACCTGGTGGTGTCGCTGCTGGCGCTGCTCATGGCCGGCCTCTCGCCGCTGCTGCTGACGAAGTTCGCGCCCGTCATCCCGACGGGCGGCATGGGGTCCGCTCCTGCGGGCCCGACGCTCGGCGCCCCGTCGATGCAGCAGGCGGACTCGCGCGTGAGCCAGCAGGCGAGCAGCAACACAGACAACTCCGATGGCGGCGAGAACAACTCTGGCAACGGCGGAACGTCGACCACCACCTCGAGCACGACATCGAGCAGCACGACGAGCTCCGAGGCAGACGAGCCGACGTCGTCGGTGACGTCGGCCACGAAGGGCGCAGGCGCAGCCACCGAGGAGAGTTCCTCGGTCGGTGGGGCGACGGCCACCATCGGCGCCAGCGCCGGGGCCGGCGCGGCGGAGGGCATGGCGGCCGCGGGAGCGGCCGAGTCGTCGACCGGGGCCGGCGCGGCGGTCGGTATCCCGACGCTCCTCGCCGCGGGTGCGGCGAAGGCGGCCGACGTCAGCCGGCGGACCAATGACGCCGTCGGCCAGACGGCCGTCAGCCCGGTCCAGGACAACGACGAGCACTACGGAAAGGACTCCACCCATGAGTGACGTCAAGCAGGCGCCGTCGACGGTGCGGTACCTCGGCGGCGAGGGTGGACACCGGGGGTTCTTCGGTGGCACCGCCTCCAAAGGGCGATCGATCGCGCTGGCGATCATCGTCGTCTCCGGCATGGTCGGGATGATCGTGGTCCAGCAGGCGTGGGTGCTGATCGTCGCGGTCCTCGCGGGCGGCCTGACGTTCCTGCTCACGATGAAGACCCACCGCGGGTCGCTGATCCAGCGACGGCAGAAGCGGTCCCGGTGGAAGGCGCGGCAGCGGCTCGGGACCGACGTGTTCACGCCGTACGACGACGAGGCGTGGGAGGCGCTCGACGAGCTGGGCCGCAGCGCGTCCAAGGTCGACCAGGCCGAGGCGGAACGGCTGAAACGGCAGATGCGGGCCAACCCCGACGGCGCCGACGGCATGGGGTGGCTGCAGTACAGGGCGAACGTCCCCGGGATCGCCTGGCACGAGCCCGTGGGCGAGCAGGGCTACCTCTCCGTGGCGTTCAGCGTCTCAGGGCAGCTCCGGGGCATGGAAACCTCCGAAGCGCTCCTACGGGCGTCCTCGGGCTGGGGACGGTTCCTCGCGCGGCGGGCGGCTCCGTCGTCGCTGATCAGCGACATTCAGCCGATGACGCGCGTGCTGCCGCCCGACTCCGCGCGTCAGCAGCTCTGGGTGGCGGACCGCCTCGAGCGGGAAAGCCCGGACCGGAGCTGGACGGAGCAGGAGCGCGCGAGCTTCCTCGAGCAGACCCGGTCCTACGACGAGGTGATCCGCCTCGCTAGCGCCGGCTCGATGGTGCAGCGGCACTACGTCGTGGTGTCCTGGCCGCTGACGCGGCAGTTCGAGGATGCGGCGTCGAAGTTCGGCAAGGGGCGTGACGCGTGGCGGTCGCTGATGGCGGACGAGATCGCCGCGACCGTCCGTGGCCTGCGAGACGCGCGCGAGGGTGACGTCGCACCGTTGACGGCGAAGCAGACGGCCGCGTTGATGCTGCACCAGCAGAACCCGCACCTGCCCATCGACCTCACCCGGAAGGTCAGCCCGGGCCGGTTCGGGCTGCCCTCACACGACGAGTTCAGCGCGCACGTGGTCGACGGCATCGATCCGACCTTCCTTGGCCCCAACGACCCGATCGAGAACGCCCCCGCGGTGCAGTGGTGGCACCGCACCGCCGCGATCCACGCCGAGAACCTGGCCGTGTCGGGGCGAACGCCGCTGTGGCTGCTCGACCTGCTGATCGGGCACGAGCTGAGGGTCGTGCGCACCATCGCGTTCCACCTGCACCTCATCCCGGCCGGGCAGGCGAAAGCGAAAGCGCGGAAGGACGCCGTCAGCGACGGCTCCGCGATCTACGCCGCGCAGCAAAAGGGGCGACTGATCAACGACGAAACGCAGATGAGTCTCGGTGCCGCCGAGCGCCGGAAGGCCGACCTCGCCGCCGGGTCGCACCACCACGGCGTCGAGTGGGTCGGCTACATCACGATCTCGGCCATGAGCCGCGACGAGCTCGCGAAAGCATCCAGGCAGCTCGAGGAGGCCTGCGCGACGGGCCTGGGCATTGAGCGCCTGGACTGGCAGGACTCGTTCCAGTCCGCCGCCTCCGGAGCGACCTGGCCTATCGGCCGTGGGCTCCGCCCTGACACCCCCACCGTGGCGGGCCGGGCGCTGACGCGTCTCGCCGGTCGCAGCGACAAGGAAGCGATCTCATGACCGACACCACGACCAAGGGCCGGCGTCAGAAGAAGAACAAGGCTCCCGCGGGAGCGCCGCCGGAGCCCACCGCGGCCGAGGTCGCGAGGGCTCGCCGGCACCCGCTCGCGGGTGTCCCGCTGTTGAAGGTGTTCGTGCCGCCCGAGCTGCTGGCGCCCGTCATCACCGGCGCGACTGAGGACGGCGCTCCGGCCGAGCAGGCCAAGGAGCTGTCCCCGCACTCGCTGCCCGGCGGCAAGCTACGCACGGCGTCGGGGCCGGCCGCCCGCGGCTGGTACGCCCCGCGCATCCAGGGAGCTCCGTCGACGACGAAGCAGGCGGAGATCCTGAACACCGGCATCATCGGCGCTCCGACAGGTGTTGAGGGCGTCGTCAACGGCACCGACAACCTCTCGTCGACGATGGTCAGCCACGACGCGCCCACGGCGTATAACGCGACGCCCCGCAAGCTCACGAGCCCGAACGTGCTCGTGCTGGGCACCGTCGGGTCGGGCAAGTCCTCGTTCGTGAAGACGGTGTGTGTGATCCGCCCGCTGCTGCTGGCGAAGCACCGCGCGGTCGTGTTCGACAAGAAGGACCAGGGCGACGAGGGCGAATACTCCGGCGTCGCCCGGCAACTCGGGGCGGAGCCGCTGCGGTTCTCGCCCGACGGCCGCGGCACGCGGCTGAACCTGCTTGACCCGCTGATCGTGCAGGGCAGTGGCCTGATCGGTCAGATGCAGCTCGTCAACGCCGTGGCGCGAATCGCGCGCGACGACAAGCCCGCGACCGAGTGGGAGGAGAACGCGACCCAGTTCGCCCTCCAACGGCTCTTCGCGGACAAGGAAGGCGGCCGCGCCTCCACGATGGCGGACCTGCTGCCCTACCTCGGGCACGTGCCAACCGATCTCGGCTACTCCGCCGAGGCCAAGGAGCGATACCACCAGGCGGGGATCTCGATCCAGCTCGGCTTGAAGAACCTACTCACCGCGTACGGGGACGTCTTCGACGGGGAGACCAGCAAGGACGTCGACCTCGCGCACAAGCTGACCGTGTTCGACGTCTCCCAGCTCCCAAGCGACGGACCGGCCATCCCGACCATCATGTCGATCGGCCACCAGTGGCTCCTCGGGCGCCTGATGAAGCAGCGCGGCTGGATCACGAACGTGGTCTACGAAGAGGGCTGGCACATGATCGCCGGCCCCTCCGCCCGGCTCGTCAAGGCCAACCAGAAGCTCTCCCGCTCCCTCGGGATCTCAAACGTGTTCGTGATGCACAAGGGCACCGACATTCCCGTCGGGTCTGAGGGATACACGGTCGTGCAGGAGGCCCAGACCGTTTACGCCTACCGGCAGGACCGGCCCGAGGACGCCCGCTGGGTGACCGACACGTTTGGGCTGAACCCCGACGCGGCCGAGACGCTGATGAACCTCGAGCCCGGGCACTGCGTGTTCAAGTACGGCTCCAACCCCGCCACGCACATGCGGCACGTCCGCTCTGCGTGGGAGACGGCCGTCACGAACACCGACGAGGGCATGGCCGGCGGCGCTGCCCCGGCCGCGCTGTAGGGGCCGGTCATGGGCAAGCGAGCAGCACAGGCAGCGGTGGTCGCCGTGCTCGTCGTGCTGTTCACCGGGTTTCTGATCCTCGGTGGCGGCGGGCCAGGAGAGAACGCCTGCGCCGCGGTCACCGCCGACCCCGCCTCGGCCGCCTCAGTCGACGCGGTCGAGGGGTACTCCGGCGATCAGCTCGTGAACGCCGCGGCGATCATGAACGCCGGCGCCGCCCTCGGCGTCAACACCAAGGGGCAGACCATCGCCGTCATGACGGCAATGGGCGAGTCGACCCTGCGGAACATCGAGTACGGCGACCTCGCCGGCCCCGACTCCCGCGGCCTGTTCCAGCAGCGCGACACGTGGGGCACCCTCGCGGAGCGGATGAACCCGACGACGGCGGCCACGTTCTTCTACAACCGCCTGGTGAAGGTCCCCAACTGGGAGGGCCTGGCCCCGACGGAGGCCGCGCACCGGGTGCAGATCAACGCCGACCCGAACCACTACACGCAATTCTACGACGCCGCCGAGAAGGTCGTGACGACCCTCGCTGGCGGCGGAGACGCCGCCTGCGCGTCGACGGCGGTCGGTGGCGACGCCCAGGACCTCGCCAAGGGGCTCGTGGAGAAGATCAACGCGGGCAAGATCACCGGGCTCTCACCCGATCACCTCCGCGAGATCCGGTGGATCGCCGAGGGCCAGGTCGTTCCCAACTGCGAAATCGACACCCGCATCCTGCAAGTGATCACGATCACGACGAACACGTTCGAGCAGGTCGGCATCTCGGACATCAACCGGCTGTGCACGGGGCAGCGCCCCGGGGCCGGGGCCTCGTCGATGCACGTCGTCAACGGCGGCGGCCACGCGGTCGACTTCTACTCCCTCGAGCGCATCCCCGTCACGGGCGCCGACCCCAACTCGATGAAGCTGCTCAAGATCCTCGACCCGCTCATGGCCGACGGCTCCGGGTTCGGGCAGTCGCAGTGCCGCGCGGCCGCGGGGCTGACGTTCCCGATGCAGACGCCCGAGTTCTCCGACGGCTGCAACCACTTTCACCTACAGGTCGACGGATTCGGCAACCAGCCGATGAAGCTCGGCAACGGCAGCTAGGAGCCCACCGTGCTCGTTATCCCCAACCCGCGACCCGAGCGGCCGCCTCTGGCGTTCCTCGACGAGCTGGCGTCGTTCCTCACCGGCGCTGCCATCTTCGGCGGCGTGGTGGCGGTCCTGCTTCTGATGCTGGCCGCCACGGGTGTCCTCCGCCTCGCCGGAGTGACTGCCCAGCGCAGCGTTACCCTCATCGGCACCGTCGCCGGCGTCACGGTCGTCGTGGCGCTTCTGGCGGTGGTCGTACGTGGCTGAGGGCACGACGTCGACCGCCGTCTTCGAGCGCAACGAGTGGACTGTCACCAACAGGGACCACAACGTCGTCACCACCGACCTCTGGCTCGACCGCGCCCTCCTACGCCACCGCGCCGAGCTCGCAGCTGTGACCACGGCTGAGGTCGCCCTCTGCTACGTCGTGAACGAGCTCGACGTCGACTTCGACGTCCAGGAAGTACGCGGCGTCATGCAGTGGCTTCACGAGACCTACCGCACGACCAAACGGCTCGAGCAGGAGACGCGCGCAACTCGCGATGCCCTGCTTGAGCAGCTGGGCGAGAACCGGGTCATGCCGTCGGAAATGGCGCTCATGGCAGGTGTCGACCAAGCCACCGCCGAGCGCGTCGCCGGCGACGAGGTCGACGCCCGTCTCGCGCGAAACCTGCTGCACAGGATCAGCGCCCCGCGCACCGACGCAACCGACTGAGCACCCCACCGATTTAGCCACGAAGGAGATCCCCATGCCGATCAAGAAGATCTGGGCCGTCAAGTACACCTGCGGTCACACCGAAGACCGCGACCTGTCAGACAAGCCCGCCGGAAAGCGAGCCGCGTCGGCGGTCTGGTTCGGCGAGCACCTGGTGTGCGGAGCGTGCTTCCGCAGTAACAACGGCTCGAGCGAGTCGGACGAGGAACGTGACGCTCGGCACGCCGCGGAAGCGGAGGAGCTGCGCGGCGAAGCGGAGCGCGACGGTCTTCCGGTCGAACTCGTCAGGACGGACAAGCAGCTGCCGTGGGCCCTGCGCATGCGGCAGGAGCTCGTCCGGGGTGCCTACGCGACCCTCGTGGAGAGCGAGCCGATGACCGAGGGCGAGTTCCAGGTGCAAGTCCTCGAGGCCGCGCGCCCCCTCGACCGTGCCCGGTGGTGGATTGACAACCGCGAGCAGGACCCCGCGGACCTGGCGGAGCCGCTAGCCGACCCGGGCGTCCTCGTAGAGGGCGCACCGACGGAGAACGTCGCATGAGCGTGTTCGTGGCGCCTGACACCGGCCGGCGCTCGGACACCACGGACGACCACCACGATGACGAGGAGAAGAACTGGTGCTGACTGCAGAACAGATCGCCGATGACCTCCAGCGAGGCGACCGGGACACGACGTGGGAGTACGACGGCACCGGTGACGACCTGCCTCCGTTCAAGGAGCTGGCCATGGGCGACGTCGGCCTTGGTGCCGCGATCGCCGATCGGGCCTTCACAGGCCTTCTCGTGCGAGGGATCGCAGAGGACCGGAACCCGGAGGGCGATGTGATCCCGGTGGTGACGCCGCGGGACGAGCTCAGGGCCCTGGAGCTGGCCGAGGAGGTCCGCGGCGTGCTCATGGCTCGGGGAGTGGAGCTGCCGCCGGCACCGGAGGCGTGGGCGGCGGACCGGGAGCGGTACGCGGCCGCTGCGGCGGCCGAGCCAGTGGTCTTGGGGAACGTCGATAGGTCGACTCCGCTGGCGGATCGGATGAACGACGGGTACCTCGTGGGGTACGACGAGCGCATTCAGACCGGGTTGTCGTGGGCGGCGGCTACGACCGCGCAGGAACGGGATGCCGTCGGCGACGCAGTTCTCGCCGGCAAGACCGCCGCGTACCGCGAGCTCGACGAGCTGCGCGGCACGCTGGATCAGGAGCTGCCCGACAGGGTCGCGATCGTCGACGGGCCAGGCCTGGCGCATGCCCCGGTGAGCCCCGCTGCCGACGCCGCCCTCGAGCGCAGCGCGCACCTCGCGGGCCGGTGGAGCGGCACTGACCGGGGCCTCGACCAAGCTCTCGATGGCATCGAAAGCCGACTGCAGGGCGTCCCTGAGCCAGGGTCGATCTACGCGGGAGACACCCGCGAGGTGCTGTTCAACTACGGCTTGGAGCAGGGCGGCGCCGCGAAGGAGGCTCTGCCGCAGATTGAGCGCCGTGTGGCCGAGCGGGCGGCCGGGATGCGCGAGGACCGATCCGAGGAAGCAGCCAGTGGCGGCATGTTCGAGCGGCTGCGGTCGTGGCGCGATGCGCGTCGGGAGGCGGGCACCCGTGACGGCGGCGACGGCACGCAGCGTCGGCGCGAGGCGTGGGAGTCCGCGCACGGCCGTGAGATGACGCCCCCTGGGTCGGCACCGAGGGTGGCCACGGTGGACGCCGCCCCGCAGGCGCGCGAGAGGGGCACCGAGCGATGAACGAGTCGAAGGCGACGTTCCAAACGGCGGTGATACTCGCGGCGCTCCTGGGCACTGCGTACCTGAGCGTCCACGTGGGTGCCGGCGTCACCCCGACGGGGACGGCGTATTCGTGGAACATCGTGGAGCTGGTGCTGCAGTTCGTGCGCGGGGCCACTGTCCCTGTGGCCACGTGGCCGTTCGCGATCGTCCTCGTCGGGGTGGCGATCGTGGGACTCGTGCTGCTCGGCAAGTTCACGCGTGTCTGGAAGGACGAGCGGCGGACGGCGGGGCGCATGGCCGCTCCCTACGAGCACAAGGTGATCCGGGGCCGTGCACGACAGCAGGAGACCGGCCGGCTCCACCCCAGAGCACGCGGGATCTCGTGCGGGCTCCCGATCGGGAAGGTCGTCGCGCAGCAGAACGTCCGCGACAACCGCGTGTACCAGGGCTGGGAGGAGGCCGCGGTCTACCTGTTCGGAACGCGCCGAGGGAAGACCAGCAGCATCGTCGTCCCGCACGCCGCGGCGGCGCCGGGAGGAGTGGTGTTCACGTCGAACAAGCCCGACGGGGTGCGGCAGATCCTCGCGCTCCGCCGTGACGGGAGCCACTACGTGTACGACCCCAACCAGATCGTGCGCGAGACGGCGACGCCGGACTTCACGTACAACCCCCTCGAGGGCATCCACACCGCCCAGGATGCCCGGGAGCTGGCGGAGATCTTCGAGGCATCCACGCGCAAGAGCGGCGACAAGGGCGGTGACGCCCAGTTCGATGAGCCCGGCCGAGACATGCTCGCGGCGTTCCTGCTCGCCGCCGCCCTCGAGGAGCGGACCCTTCGCGACGTGTACGGCTGGCTCGTCAAGCAGCAAGGACCCATCGTCGCGGATCTGCTTCGCTCGCACGATGTCGACGGGCCCGCCGAGACGCTCGACGGGATCGGGGAGTGGCCGGATCGCACCCGCGGGAGCGTCTACGCGACCGCGCAACGCATGGGCGGGGCCCTCGCCAACGACAGCTTGCTGGCGTGGACCGTGCCCACGCAGGGCATTCGGAAGTTCGACCCCGCGACCATGGCCACGGGCAAGGACACCCTGGTGCTGCTGTCGAAGAACGGGACAGGCTCCGGGACGGCGTTCGTCACGGCGCTCGTGCGCGCGGTCTGCAAAAACGCGCAGAAGCAGGCCGAGGCCAACGGTGGCCGCCTGGCCGTGCCCCTCGTGCTCGAGCTGGACGAGTGCGCGAACGTCGTCCGCTGGCCAGAACTGCCTGAGGTGTACTCGTTCTACGGGTCACTCGGGATCGTCCTCAGCTCTTACTTCCAGTCGCCGGCTCAGGCCGTCGGAGCCTTCGGCAAGGAAGGCTGGGAGTCGATCTGGGGTGCGGCCGTCACCCGGTGCTATGGCGGGGGCGTTGCCGACAGCCCGGAGTTGCAGAAGCTCTCGAACCTCATCGGCGACTACGACGAGCTCACGGACGCCAGCACGGGTGCAACGCGGCGCCAGGCGATCATGAGCGTCAAGCAGCTCGGCAGCATGCGGAAGTGGCGCATCGTCGTGTTCAACAGCAACACGCCGCCGGTCCTCGTGAAGGGCCGGCCTTGGTTCCGAAGCGCGCGACTGCGGCGCCTCGTCAAGAAGGGAGCAACGGCATGAGCGACGACGTGACCACGGACGATGAGCTCACGACCGACGTCGATGTCGATGTCGATGTCGATGTCGACGAAGACGACGTGGCCGACGAGGGAGGGCACAGCACGTTCGACTCGCTGTTTTACGACTGGGTGATCGAGCGGTTCTCCCGCGTCGAGGTTGCCGGTAGAGCGCAGCGTGCCGTCTGGTGCCCGGAGTGGTGGCGGCATCCCGAGGTCGTCGACCGCCTGCAAGCGATGTGGAGTGCCCACATCGCCGCGGAGGCCGAGGTCGAGGAAGGCAACCCTGCGGCGATGTCCGACTGGTGGCTACGACACTGGGACCCCCAGCGGGCTATCATCTTCGACCACGAGCAAGGCCCCTTCCGCAGCTGCAACCTGCAGAAGGGCCACCTGCACGACGCGTCGAGAACGGACGTGCTCGCGATCGCACCGGCGCGGCCACCGGTCTAAACGGCGTAACACGTGGGGAACACCTAGGGCGTGTCTCCTAAGCGTTTGGTCTAGGCGATGACGGCGTTGAGGACGACCGCTGACCGGTAGGCGATCGCGAGCGTGTCGTATCGGATCGCCAGACCCCGCCACTGCTCCAAGCGGCAGAAGCCGCGCTCGTGGGGATCTTGTCGAGCGGGGCGGGCGGGCTCGTTGCTCGGCGACGGGGTGGAAGACCTCCCGTCATGTTGGCGACCTCCCGCTCGGCCAGGATGTAAGATGTTTGTACCGTTTTGATTACGCTCGAGTATGTGAGAAGGTGTCTACTTCGGCGGTTCACTAAGTTGAACCGGCGGGTTGATATGGGGATGTCTGAGCTCGTTGCCAGTGGGGGACACGTGTTGCCCCCCGAAAAGACTTGCACTAAGGGGGGTTGTCGTGCTGCGCACACTTCCGTACGGCGCTAATTACATATCGCTGGAGCAAACGCCTGAACTTGTCGGAGCAATGGACGAGAAAGTCCTCTTCCGGTATAGCGCGTCGGCCCCGAGTGTCGCCGACCGCCTCGAGTCGACGGCTTGTTCGCGGTTCGGGGTCGGGGGCGCTCTCGCGGTCCCGAACGGCACGCAAGCGCTTCGCCTGGCACTGCTCGCCACGCGACCGACGGCGGGGACGCGGGTCTACATCCCCGCGGTAACTTTCGTCGCCGTCGCGGGAGCCGTCCTGTCTCTGGGTCTCATCCCGATCTGCGTCGACGTCGACGACCGTCTCGCGCTCGATGCGTCGCTCCTGCCGTCGGATGCCAACAGAGTGATCGTGGCCCACATGGACGGCATGGTCGCACCCGTGCCCGACGTAGACGGCTACGTAATTGAGGATTCGGCCCAGGCCATGGGCGGACGACATGCCGATGGCAGGTCAGTCGGCTCCGTTGGATACGCAGGCATCTTCAGCTTCCACCACGCGAAGGTCCTGACTTCGGGTGAAGGCGGGCTCGTTGTCACCCGCGATGCTGCGACTCGGGACCTTATGCGCTCTTACTCGGACCACGGTTCGGCTCGGGTGCAGGGCAAATACCCAACTTGGGACGCAGGCGCGTTCTATGGAGAAAACCTCACGTCGAACGAGGTTGTCGCTGCCGTGCAACTGCAGCAATTCCGGATACTCGATCATCTGCTCGACCGGGTCGAACGGCAGTACGAGCAGCTTCTCGAGGCGCTCGGCGCCGTCGGGGTCCATGGCGTTGTCGCGCGGACACCGGGCGACCCCAAAGTGAGCCTTCATGTCACATTCAACTCCTCTGAGCGCCGGGACCGCGTGCTCGCGGAGCTGGAACAAGCGGGGTTGCCAGCCTGGACGCTGGACAAGTACCTCCTCCCGAAACACCCCGTGCTTGCGAGCAGGGCGTCGATCTACAGCGATGGCTATCCCTGGTCGTTGGACCCGTCGGCGCAGCATCTCTCGCGTGACGGGTTTGAGAACACCCGGGAGCGATTGGCTCGTCGACTTGTGCTGCCACTGGCACCTGAGCTGACCGACAAGGAGCAGGACGCGATGAACGAGGCCTATGTGCGAATCCTCAGCGTGACTTCCGCATGATCCGGACAATCCAAGGTGAGGCTGCAACATCATTCTTCGGATATGACGGCAGCGATGCGTACGAAGCCGCCTGCCGGCAGTGGGCACCGGGCCAGCCGATTCCTGTCTACACCAATGACCGCGCGGACCTGGTCCACTCAATGGACGCCGCTACGAGGCTGTATGAGGCGGTCGGCGAGCCGAGAAGGCGGCCAGCAGCAACCCTGATCGTCGGGGATGAGCGTGCCATCCTGACTGGCGTCGACGTGCTCCTCCGCCGCCTCATCAAGTCTTCAGTGAGCTCGCTGGCTGACTTCCAGGCACTTCCGGTGGGGAGTGTGTCCGCACTCATCCTGGTCGCCAGGTACGACGACCTCCGGCACGAGTTCCTCGACCAGGCCGCAACCCTTGCCGCGAGTCGTGGGGTAAAGCTCCATCTGTTGACCGGACGCGATGATCAATCCCTCAGCTGGATGGTGGCGAAGCAATTCCTTCGTCCGGTTGATGCGGTCGAGGCAACCGGGGTTTACAGCGGGGCCAGCAACATCGCGGCAGCAGCAGGCCACGTCACCGTCGTCGGCGAGCGTGACATCGACGTTCCGACGCTTCCTCAAGAACTACAGTCACGGTCCTGGCGGCAGATCGTCTTTCACGGCCACGGAACCGAGGACAGTATCAACCTCGGCGATTCTACCATCTGTGGCCTGAACGGGTTCGTCCGGGATATCTCTCAGAATTCCCTGAAACCAAAATGCGGCTACGGCTTGGGCTGCTACAAGCCGGAGAGCGGAGTTGTCGAACTACGCACCATAAGTGCGGCGAGCATCGTTCTGGCCTCTTGCTGCAATGCAACAATTCGTCCAGCCTCTTATTACGACCCCAAATATCATCTGCTGTTAAGTGGCGTCGATGGAACTGCTCAGCACATGCTCGTGGCCCCGGCCGTGCATGATGCGGATGCTGCAGAGCTCCTGGCGTGGATCGACGTGTACAGCACCGGGCGGGTTCTCTCGGGCGCTCCCGACCTAAGAGACATCCACCCCTTCCTCGCTTTCGTCGAGATAGGTCTCCCGCCGTCCGATTCCGTCGAGTCGGTCGGCGCGACTCTTCCAGAATCCAGCCGACTTGGTGAGGTCGCACAGAAGGCCCACTGGCTGCTCGCCAAGCCCATCCGGTCCGAGAACCGCGGAGTGGTCAAGAGCCTCGAACAGCTCGCCGATAAGATCGACATCGAGTTCGGGCGTGGAATGCGCGGCAACCCTCGCCGGTGGGCCCAACTCGAGACGTCCGTCGCATCCGACGTACAGTCCATCGACTTAAGGCTCGCGAAGCAGATCAGCCGGAATCCAGAGGACCCGTCGCTCGACTTCCCCCAGTATTTCGGGGACCGTAGCGAGGTCGATCCGACATCGGTCAGCAACGTCGACTGCATGTGTGGGATCGAAGCGGTGGAATGGGAGCGCATTCCATTGTTACCCTTCCACCCTAGGACGAAGGCGATGGTGTGCCCGCGCTGCGGGGACGTGCGTTTCTCTCTGCCGGACGCCCCAGTGGTCGAGATGCGAGTAGATGAGGAGCAGTTCGTCGGCGAGGCGATCCGAGCCCGGATCACCATTGCAGCCGATGAAAACACGACCGTCCACGTTGGTGTCTTCGCGCCTCGGTACCTCCGGACGGCGTTCCCGACGCCTGCACCCCAGCGGGTCAAGGTCGTTCGCGGGTTACCGACGACGTTCGAGATAAGTCTTGAATGCCGCGAGATCGTGACGCCTCAGGCGTACTACGTCACGGCATTCGCCATCTCGAATCTGTCGCTGACTACCGTGCGCCAACGATTCGGCATGCACCCAAGGCCCCTGGAGGTGCCCGTTGAAGATGTTCGATAACTATGGGGAGTTTTGGAAGTACCGACCCGCGCGACCCGTCCTAATCTGGTCTGTGGTCGGACGCCTACCCCTTTATCTGACGTCGCTCGCGATAGCACTGGTCAGCATCAGGAGCGGCGACAGCCTGGTGCGCACCGGGCTCCTATTGGCGGCATACAGTGTCGGCAGTGCCGTGGCAGGCCCGATCGTCGCTCGAACCATCGACCGCTTCGGCCAGACCTGGCCGTTGGTGGTAACCGCTTCGCTGCATGTGCTAGCCGTGGTCTCGTTCGCTGCTCTACCATTGGGTCAGATTGCTGTCGTCGCTGTCGCCGCCATCGCAGGTGCGACGATCCCGCCGACCTCCACGAGTCTGCGAGCTCTCTGGGGAACGCTTCCGCTTGGCGATGACGGCCGGCGCGGGGCCTTTGCGCTTGAGGCGATCCTGGGAGAGATCTTTGTCATCTGCGGCCCCATCGCCCTTTCCGTCTCGCTTCTCTTCCTCGACGCGCGCATGGCGCTTCTCATCGGGAGTGGTCTGACAGCCCTGGGGGCATTCGGCGTCGCCGCCACGGGGGCATCGCGTGGATGGCGCGCGCAAAAAATGGATTCCCGACACCTCCTCGGCCCCTTGTCGCATGGTGCCTTCCTGCTTCTGGTCGTGGTGCTCCTGCTCGCCGCCGCAGGAGGTGGGACCTTCACCCTGCTTCTTCCGGCATTCAGCGAAGCCAGCGGCACCCCTGACGCGGCCGGACTCCTCTTCGGCGCGTGGGGTATAGGGAGTGTCATCGGTGGTTTCTGGTTTGGCAGCCGATCGCCGGCCGCGCAGAACACGGGAAAGCTGTTCCTCATCGGCCTCGGCGCCGTGGGGCTGGGACTGGCGCTACCGCTTCTCGCATGGGACCTGTGGTCGATGCTTGCCGCGGTCGTCATCGGTGGTGTCGCAATCGCCCCGGCGAGCATCGTCGAGTACGAGATGATCCAACGTCTAGCTCCACGCGCCTACCTCACCGAGGCGTTCACCTGGGTGCAAACGGCGAATGTCGCCGGGAGCGCCGTGGGAGCTCAACTCGCCGGAGTCGCCACTGCCGCAGGCGGGCTGACCGCCGGCTTCGCCGTGTCGCCGACGCTTGTCGCTCTCGCGGTACTCATCGCGCTGTTCTCGTCTTCGCGCTGGAAGCCGATCCTGACGGCCCAAGAGTCCGTCGCCGCTCAGTCCGAAAGGAAGACACAGTGACCGCTCTCGATCCGCGTCTCACACAGGTGGTCGAGCTGACCTCGCACGAGGGCTCTGCGCTTCTCGCACTCGGTGCGAGGTGCGCAGAAGAGTTCGGCAGCCCGAACGCGCCCGAGTTCGCATCCAGGGCCAGCGTCGTCGCCGAGTCCGTACCGAGCTCGATCCGCACGAGGGTGGCGCCCTTCAGGGCCAACCATCGGAAGGTGGCACTCGTCCTGCGCGGAATTCCCGTCCTCGACACCGAACTCGGGATGACGCCGGCGTCGTGGCGAGAGGCCGACACCCCGATTGCCGCGCCATACGGGTTTATAGCGGTCTTGCTCGGATCGTTGTTGGGTGAATGCATCGCCTGGAAGACCCAGCAGGAAGGGCGTCTCGTCACCGACGTGTTGCCGACCCAGGGCATGGAAGCGAGTTTGGTCAGTTCATCGAGCACCGTTGAACTCGGATGGCACACGGAGGACGCCTTCAGTTACGCCCGGGCCGACTTCGTGGGTCTTCTCGCCCTTCGTGATCCCGAAGCAGCCGCAACGACAGTCGCCGGGGTTCAGCTGGACTCGTTCGCGCCTGACGTCGCAACAACGCTCTTCGAGCCACGATTTCTCACTCTGCCCGACGACGCGCACGACGATGACGCGGCCGACGGCATCAGCCCTAGTCCAGTCATCAGCGGCCATCCCAGCTATCCGCAGTTGCGAATCGACCGCGACTTCACCAGGACGGCGGACCCTGCTGACGCAGCTGCCTCGGAAGCGCTCACGGCGATCATCGAGCACCTCGATTCGAATGTCGTGGACGCTCCCATGCAGGTCGGCGACATGACGTTCATCGACAACCGACGGGTGGTGCACGGCCGTCGTCCGTTCACGCCTCGGTACGACGGGACGGATCGTTGGCTCAAACGGGTCAACGTGGTGCTCGATCTCGGCCGAACCGAACGTGATCGACACGACCTGGACATGCGAGTGATCGGATGACGACGACACAGACGCGCCGGTCTCGGACATCGGTGCTCATCGTTGATGACCGTCCCGGCACCTTTACGAACAACGCTCTGTCCCGGACCGATATTGACGTGGTCTTACTGCGGTTCCCCGCGGAACGAGCAACGTCGTACCTGGAGCGTTGGAAACACCTTCCGGCATTCGAGGTGCGCTCCGACGAGTCACTCGAGAACGCTGCAGCAAGGTACGAGGTCTTCGTCGACGGGCTGACGAATAAACCAAGCTGGTTCTGCAACCCGCACGAACCGCTGCAGGCAGAAGCGCAGGCCTTCGCTGGGCTCGTGGGTCTTCCCCACCTAACCGAGCGGCAGGTGAGCTGGGTCCGTGAGAAGCCTGCCATGAAGGACCGGTACGCAGAGCTGGGGATTCCCCACGCTGAGTACGCCCTCGTCCAATCGACCGCGGACGTCGAAGAGTTCGCGGACCGGCACGGGTGGCCCGTGATCGTCAAACCAATTGATTCATTTGCGTGCATCGGCACCTACCGAGCCGACAGCCCCGCTCAAGTCCCCGAGCTCACGGCGGGCGTGAGCTGGACAGTAGAGCGTTATATCCGGGGGCGCGAGTTCCAACTGTGCGCACTAGTCACCGATGGCCAGGTCCGTGCGGCGTTCTTGTCGGCAAACCCGCGTCCAGTCCTTGAGGTACTGGACGGCGCAATGAATGCCAACATCACGTACTCACGAGGCGAGGATCATCCCATCGACGAGGCGGCGCTCTGCCAACAGCTGGTCGATGCTTTTGGAATCACGCACGGCTACTTCCACGGCGAATGCTTCCTTACCGAAGACGGTGACTTCGTGATGAGCGAGATCGCAGCCAGGATATCCGGCTGCGAGGTCCCGGAAAATCACGGTCGTGCTTACGGATTCGACATTCACCGCGCCATTCTCGACAGCTATTGCAACCAGGATCCGGCCGTGAGCTTCACGCGGGACTCCGCCGTTGGTGACCTGCTGCTGCCAGTCAGCCCGGGCCGAGTGCGTCACGTCTCAGACTGGGATGTGCTCGCGAATCTTCCCGGCGTCACCGGAGGCCGTATCAAGGTGTCAGTGGGGGACATTTTGGACCCGCCGCGAGCTTCGATGGCATCGAGCGGATATGTGCATGTAGAGGGGCGTGATGTGCACGAAGTGGAAGCACGCATGCAACACGTGCTGGAAGCATACACAATCGTAGTGAAGTAATACAAATCTATCAATAACGGGGGATGATATGGAAAAATTAACAGTCTTCGTCGGGGGACCTATTCAATACGCGTCGGGGGATGGTCATGCAACATTCGACCGAAGGTTACGTGCCCAGATTGAGGCGACTCACGACCACTTGTCCCGCCTGGGCGTACGCGTCCTCTCGGCACATCTCGCCGAGCGCTTCGGTGCGGGGCAAGTTCCGACCCCTTCCGAGGTCACGCATCGCGACCTGACATACATGCGTCAGAGCGATGTCTACGTGGCAGTGTTGCCCCTGTCGGACGACGGGCCTTACCGGACCGACGGGACCCACGTCGAGCTGGGCTGGGCGACGGCGCTAAACGTCCCGGTCGTTATCCTCTGGGACACCGAGGGTGCGGAACGCTACTCGTTCCTCGTTCGAGGCCTTGCGGCAGCAGGTTTGGCGGTCTTCGTCGACATCTCGGCGTTCGAGGCTGATCCGGGCACCCTTTTGCAGGCCCTGCGCGACCTCAGCGTTGTTCCCGACCGCGACGACATCCCGGCAGGGGCGCTTGCGTGAGGCGTCGCGATATGGCCATCGCACTTTCGATCTGACCGAAGACCAGGGGGAAGAATATGCTGACACCAGACACCCATCCAAGACGGGCCCGGTATCTCTTCGTGAGAGTCCAAGAAGCCTGCAACGCAGACTGCTTTTTCTGCGAGTTTGCATTGTCGAAAGATCCCTATAGATTTCCGCTAGGCGAGATGCAACGCCTTGCTGCGGAGGCACGCGACCAGGGCATAAACGTCATTCGGTTCACCGGCGGTGAACCCCTCATGCACCCGCAGATCGTCGAACTAGTGAGGGCCGCCTCAGCTGAGGGTCATCGAGTCTCGATGATCACCAACGGAGTGCTTCTGGCGCAATACGCCGATGCGCTCATCGACGCAGGCCTCTCGCAGGTAATCCTCAGCCTCGACAGCCCGGACGCGGAGACCCATAACACCTATCGACGTACTCCCAAGCTTTTCGAGCGCGCCGTCGAAGGCGCGAAGGCACTCAAGGGTCGCGCCGTCCTCCGAGTCAACACGGTCGTTGGGCCTCACAACTATCACGACATGCCGAGGATGCAAGAAGTGCTCGAGGACATCGGGTTCGAGCAGTGGGAACTTTCTCCAATCAAGCTTTCCCGGGCAGTTCGCTATCCGGACCCCCAGGAGGTCATCGAATCCTGCCGGCCTCTCTACGAGACAGACCGCGACGGCGCTTTGGTCCCTCTTGGTGAGCCGTTCTACGGCGCGACCCCGGCCCAACAAGATGCCTACTTCGAAGAGGGCCGAGTCCCGCGACCTCAAGGAGCACGGTGCCACGTAACAGATGACGTCATGTTCCTGGACCCGAAGAACGCCAAGCTCTTCGCCTGCAGCTTGTTACCCCATCGTGACCCTACGGGCATCGAGAGCGGGGACGCCGCCGAGCACGGCAAGGGACACGTGAGTCTCAATACGCCGACGTACCGTGCCCACCGGGATCACTATGCCGAAGTGGGTCCGAGCGTGTGCACAGGCTGTTCCACGACAGCCGCTGGCTACAGCAATGCGATCGATGCGAACCGGGAGCCAGCCCTGTGGGACTACTGACGGGCATGCCGTCCACACCACTAGTGGGTGGTCGACATGGCTGATCTCGTTATCGGCGTACGAACCCCGGCATTGATCTCCCTGGCTGACTACCTCATGGTCAGAGTGATCCAGAAGCATGCGAAAGACCTGACGTTCACCATGCTGCGTCCTGGAGAACCTGCGGATACTTACAGTGCCACGCTAGTCCTCGGCACTATTCCGAATGAGCTCGATCCGGCACCGGTCACCGTTCTCGGTGCGCTCAGATCGTCAGCGGTGAGGGGGGTCGTCTGCACGGACGGGCCGCGCAACATTCATTCGAGTGCTGGCTACACGGCCGGTACGCAGTTCGTCGGAAACCTTATGGCACCTGTCTCGAGAACGCGGGTGAAGAGTGGAACCTTGGACCTCTCGAACCTTCGCGAAGCCAATGCACTGGAGGCGTTCGACGGACTGCCAGAGCAGATCGCCTCCGCGGAACGCGTGGTGGCCCCCCGGAGCAGTCCCGTCGTGACCTACGCGCTCTCGGTTGGCGCCACCGTCGAGCTCGAACCCGTGGTGGACCCGTCGTGGCCCCTTCGCGAGTCACACCTCGGAGACGCTTCCGTGGCCAGGAGCGGTTCGACAGACGTCGTGACGCCAGGCGAGCGGGACCGATCCGAGGGTGGGGCGGCACCTCGTATCGCACGGCTCCTTCGTCAAGCAGCCTATCTGGGATTCTGATGGCGTCGTCGAGAATAGAGGGGCGCTCGTCCCCGTCGCCTGAAATGAACGTGACTCGCCGTCTGCTGGTGAGTTCTGTCGACTTCGGCTTCGGCGCTGCGGGAAAACTATTGAGCATCCTCCGTCACATGACAGACGCCGAACTCGTCGTCCTCGGCTCAGAGCTCTTACGACAAGTGCAGGAGACCGGGGGGGTGCTATGGGGTGCCCGGTGGGTCGACAGACTCGAAGACGTGGACCTGCGCACCATCGACGCGGCGCTCGTGGTCCTGGACCCTCTGCTCGCTGATCGACTCACGGCCGCGGGCACTCCCGTCGTCTACGTCGACAGCCTGCCGCACATGTGGTCGGATGCAGATCCAATCTGCGAACGAGTCTTCTCGTACTGCGCTCAACGGTACAAGGTGGGACTGACTGAGCCACCGCAGGCCCTCGCGGGCGTCAAAGCGTTTAAATGGGTCGATCCGCTCGCCCCAATCTCCGGTACCGGCGGAGACAGGCTGCCAATGACGGCCGTCGTCAACGTAGGTGGTGTCCATTCCCCGTTCAGCGTTGGCAATGATCGCTCGCCGTACGTCGAGGTCGTCGTGGCGCCGGCCGTCGAGGCCCTCACACGGCTCGGTTACACCACCGTCGTCACCGGCAACGTGGACGAGAGGACTGCAGAGGAGCTCCGACCAAAGGATGTCGGTTGTGGCGTAGTCGAGCACGAGCGCTTCGTCAATCTCCTACATCGGACCGATTTGTTGCTCACATCGCCGGGCATGACGACGATGATGGAAGCAGGGCGGGCGGGCATCGATACTGTCCTGCTTCCTCCCCAGAACCTCAGTCAAATTGTAAATGCAGACGTCATGACAGGGGGTCGCCCGTGCAGTCGGATCGATTGGCCCGCAGAGTGGTTCCCCTACGACGCGGTCGAGGCCGCACGCGAGCACGGGGAGGAAGCCGCGCTTGAGCTCATCTACGAGTCCATCGCCACCATCAGGGCGAAGCCTGAGGCTTCTGGGTGGCTCACCACGACCGTTCAGGCCCATATACGTGCGCGGTCCTCGTGGCTCAAGCATGCAGTCGTCGGCCTCGATCGCGACGGAGCCCGTGAGGTCGCGGACGAGGTTGCCGCTGCCGTCCTTTGGAGCCGTGGAAGAACCGTCTGAGCAGCAAGGGACTAGAAACTGGTGGACAACGCGCGGCCGGATACATGCTGAAACAACGTCGGCCGCCGCCCCGCTCCAGCGCGTCCGCCTGGGGCGTGTCTCCTGAACGTTTGGTCCAGGCGATGATGGCGTTGAGGACGGCCGCTGACCGGTAGACGATCGCGAGCGTGTCGTACCGGGTCTCGCCAGACCCCGCAACTGCTCCAAGCGGCAGAAGCCGCGCTCGATGACGTTCCGCTGCTTATAGTCGGTCGGGTCGTAGGTGACGGGTCTGCCGCCGCGGGAGCCGCGTCGTGTCCAGTGACCCTCGCGTTAGAGACTCAGGCAAGGCCGACCCCGACTGGTTCGAGGCGTCAGGAGACACGCTCTAGCGCTTTAGGCCTTCGTCTCGTTCTTGGGCGGGAGCTTGGGCAGCCTCGGCGCCGCGGAACTGATTGCTTGACGACGGCCGGATCGTCATCTTGCGACCGTGAGCGGCCTCCCACGCCTCGCGGCGTCGACGGGCGCCATCCGCGTCGGGCTCGTGGAGCGCTGCGACGCGTCGCTTGCGGTCTATGGCGTCCTCGCGGAGGGCAGCGGAGTTGTGCGTGGCCACAACGCGCTCCTGCAGGTCGGCACCGACGCTACGCTCCCGGTAGGCCGCCGGCACGGCGTCTTCGTCGGCCTCGGGCACCTGGTAGCGATCGCGGAACGTGGCGACCTCGGCCGCGAGGTCGGCCCACGCCTGTCGGCGAACCGGCTCCTCAGGAACCGCCCCGAGCTGCGCGGCCCACGCCGGCGGGTCGGCCACGAGGGCGTCGCCGCGCTCGTGGAGCCGCTTGGCCAGGTACTCGTACCGCTCGGTGAGGTGCTCGCGCCACGCGAGCTCCGTGTGCGAGCTCTCGATCGCGCGGCGATCGGCAAGCCAGGCAGGCACCGCGGCCGGCTCCGTCTCCGGCTCGTAGGGCAGCGCCTTGAGGTAGGCGGCAGTGTTCTTGGTCATGCGGGCCGACAGGACTGCTGGGCGGTCCTCGGCGCCCTCCATGTCGCGCTCGGTCCAGGCGTGATGGAGAACGTCGGCCGGGTCGAGCCCGCGCGTCTCGGCGTGGCGGAGGGCGCTCTCGACGGCGCCCCAGCTGTCGTGCTCGCGGAGGGCGGCCGCGGCACCCTTGCCGAGGGCCTGGTCGGCGACCTGCTCGAAGCGAAGGGTGTCGGCCCGTTCGGCGACGTCGCCGTACTGGTCGACGAGGGTCACCAGGTCGTCCATCCGGGCCTGTTCGGCGCGGATTGTCTCGGTGGCAGAGAGCATCCCGTCGGCGTTGCCGGCGATCTGCTCGAGGACCTCACGGACAGCTTGGGCGTCTTCGGTCTCGATATAGAGGTGGTTCGCCTCCCGGCCGCGCGTGAGGCCGACGTACGCGAGCTCACGCGACGTCGCCACGTCGGCGAGGACATGGGCGGTGTCGCAGGTAAGCCCTTGCGCGCGGTGGATTGTCAAGGCGTAGCCCAGCTCCACCGAGGAGCGGACGTAGTCGCGGGGGAGGGTAATCCGGCCGCCATGGCCGGTGTGCTCGACCGAGAGGGACCCGTCGTCGTGCGCTTCGCGGACGGTCCACTGGTCGCCGTTTTTCACACGGTCGCGGCCGCCGCTGACCTTCATGTCGGACCGGTTCACGCGGGTCACGACGACGTCGCCCTTGAACGCGGACAGGTCACCGCGGACGTCTGCTGCAACCCGGCCGGTCACGGCGCCCTGAGACATCCGGAGCGCCTGGGCCCGGGTGTTGAGCTCTGTGACGGTGGTGTTCGTCTGGGCGAGCATCACGGAGTGCTTACCGACCACGGTGTCGGCCTGCCAAGCGGCGAAAACGTCGCCGGTCATTCGGTCGACGTCGCCGCCGCGGACCCGGCCGTTGTCGACGTACCAGGCGAACGGGTCGCCGGTCTGCGCGGGGTCGCGGAGCAGCTTCGTCGCGTCGGCTTCGGCGCGGTCGGTGAATCGGTGCAGTTGGTCGAGCTTGACGCTGCCGACCTCGTGCTCGAGGAGCCGCAGGGCGCCGCCGGCTTCGACGGCGGCGAGCTGTCGGTCGTCGCCGATGAGGCGCACGTGTGCGCCGTGCAGCTCGGCGATGCGGGTGACTTTGGCGAGGTTGGTGGTGCCGGCCATGCCGGCCTCGTCGACCACGATCACATCACCCGGCGAGAGGTCGATGCCCTCAACAGGCCCTTCGCGCGTCAGGAGTTCGGAGAGGGTGCCGGTCCCGCGGGTGAAGGAGTGGATGGTGCGGGCGTCGACGTCGAGGGCGTCGGCCATGACGGCGGCCGCGGTGGCGGACGGGGCAAGGCCGATGAGCTTGCCGCCCTCGGCCTCGACGGCGCGGGCGGCGACGCGCAGGGCGGTGGTCTTACCGGCGCCGGCGGGTCCGGTACCGACGACCAGGCGCGCGCTCGAGGTCGCGAACTCGCCTGCGAGGGCGTGCTGCCCCTGGTCGAGGGGGTGCGCGCTGGTGGCGTTCTCCAAGGCTGCGATCCGGTCGAACGTCTCCCGGCTGACGGGCCGGACGGTGCGGTCCCGGGCGGCGCCCAGGAGGGTGTCCTCGGCCTCGAGGACACTCCGAGAGGTGAGGAGCTGGCGGCCCTTGTGCTCGTAGATGCTCGTGCCATCGCTCCGGCTGAGGGGCTGAAAGGCACCGTGTGGTGCTGGGGGAGTGACGGTGATGGAGTCGGTCGTCAGGGCGTGTTGGGTGATGTCCTCGGCGGTCCCTTCGACGGTGACCCCGGCGGTGCGCTGGGTTTGGATGTAGCGGCGGGCCTCGGCCTCGATGGTGTGCGGGCCCCACACCGCGTGGTGCTCCGCCACGGTGTCGACGACGGCGCGGGACGCTTCGGCGACGGTCACCGGGGGAGTGGTAGCCGCGGGGCGAGACGCCTCGCGTGCCGCATGTTGTGCATCCTTAAGGACGTCGCGGACAACCCGTCCACCGACGGCTGCGGCGGCTTGCGCGTGCCACTCGGCGCGGAGGCTGGACAGGGACCGTGCGTGGGCTTTCGCGGGGCGGGTGTCGAGGGTCGCTTGCTGGGCGAGCTGCACGCGAGCTTTCAAGTCAGGGGCACGGCCGTGGTCTCGGCGGTAGTCCCGCTCGAGCTGCATTACGACCTTTCTGATGTCCGCGGAGCGGGACGAGAACCCGGTCGTGAGGCGGTCGTCGATACCGGCGATCTCGACCACGGGGCGCTTACCGGGGGTGACCTCGCGCAGCTCGGTCGTCACCCCGAGGGCGTCGGTGACCAGGTCCATCACGCGGGCGTTGTAGAACTCGGACGCAGCGACGCCCTGCCGGTGGAGGAGCTTGGAGTCGATGGTGCGCCACTTGCCATCGGAGCCCTTGACCTTGTTCGCCACGACCAGGTGGTCGTGCAACTGCGGGTCGCCGGTGCGAGAGTCGTAGTGGCGGAACCGGGTGGCGATGATGCCGCCCTCGACGTCGATCTGGGCGACGCCGTTACGGCCGGCGCGGGTGGCGATCGCCTCCTGCTCGAGGTAGCGCACGGTGTCCTCGATCGCGGCCTCATGAGCGCGCTCGATGGCCTGCCTGGTGTCGTTGTCACCGAGCCCCCAGAGCGTCGACACGCTCTTAGCAGGCGAGAAGACGAGGTCGAAACCGGCTACCGCCTGCTGCACAGGGCGCGACGCCGCTGTGATGAACCGGCCTAGTTCTTCCTTGTCCGCAGGCGACCGGCCCTTGGCCTCGCGGAACGCCTGGCCGCCCTCGCGGACCCGGATCCTCCGGCGCTCGTCGGCGTTCGGTTCGCGGTGCTCGGTGCGCGTGAAGCGGGCGTAGCCCTCGTCGATCGCGGCGCGGAGCCCCGTGGTGCCCTGGCTGTAGGAGTAGTAGCCGCGACCGAGCCGAGCGGCGTCCTGCGCCTGATCGGCGGTCTTCCCGGCGTCCTGCGCCTCGGCGATGATCCGCGCAGCGTCGGGGTGCAGGCCCTCGCCGTAGAGGGCCTTCATCTGCTCCTCGGTGACGGCACCCGTCACGCCCAGAGCGGTAAGCCCTGACCCGGTCCACACGCCGGGTGGGTGGCCGTCGGCGGTGTAGTAGTCGCCGAGCTCACGGTCGGGGTCACGCTTGACGTCGCCCGTCGCTGTCTCGGACGTGTAATAGGCATAACCGTCTCCCGCGGAGAGGATATGCATGGTCATCACACGGCGCAGCCTACCTTCGTGATCAAAGATGCCAGAGGTGTGACGATCTGATGACCGGAGGGCGGGGGAGAGCAAGCGAGGAACGAGTGCGGCTTGGGGGAGTCCGGAGGGAGAGAAGGGCGGCCAGGAGCGGCAGCTGCTGCGGCTGTGGTGGGAGACCGGGAAAGCGCGCAGGAGTGACGAGGAACGAGGAGTGGAGCGTGCGCGGTCGAGGACCGACAGCCGAGCCGGCCCTGCCAGCCCCAGCCCGGGCTGGGGGAGTGGCCGACCTCGATCTGAGCCGCCTGCGACCGGCAGGGCGCGCGTGCATACTGGACCGGCCGATCTACTAAGGGGGCTCATCATGGTTGAAGCACGGAAGTCCGCGAAGCAGACCGACGCCAGGCGCCGGGCACGGGAGAAGGCGGCGAAGTTCCGTGAGCTCCAGGACACGCTCGAGCAGCTCGCCACGGATTACTTCGTCGCCGTCGACTCTGTCGACGAAGTGAACGAGGAGACCGAACGTGAGATCGCGAAGCTTCGCGCCTGCGGTGAGGAGCAGGCGCAGAAGGCGCGGGACGACGCCGACCGAGTGATGCTCCGCATGGTCGACGCCGGCGCCAGTCCGGCTGAGGTCGCGGCGCGTCTTGGTGTCACGGTGCGCGAGGTGAGAAAGGCCACAAAGGCGACCCCCGAGGCGCCGGTCGCGGCAAGCACCACCGCCTCCTCGCCGGCCGTCACGGGCAGCGAGGAACCTAACGCCCAGCAGGACGACGAGCGGGACGCTGCGTGATGGGCGTTAGGTTCTGGGTGTAGGTCAGAACAGGCGGGGGTGGGATTCTTCGACTCCGGCGAGGGTGGCGCTCATGCGGGCGGGGTCCCATCCGTGTTCGAGGATCACGGCGCGAAGTGCTCGGGATCGCTTGCCCCTTTCTTGGCCGCTGAGGCCTTGGAAGCGCCAGGACGACCACTGGTTGGCGTGGCGGTTTCGCTGTGTCCGGTCGAGCATGTTGTCGCGGGCCGTTCCCTCTCGGACATGCGAGATGAGGGGATCGGCGTCGGCGTGCACGCACATCGGAACGTCGCAGGAGTGCAGCAACAGCACCTCGGGGGTGAGGGGGATCCCGGTGGTGAGTTGGTATGCGTAGCGCTGCGGGCGGACTGCCTTTTGGTGGATGCCGTTGTGGGTCCAGAAGCGGCCGTAGCCGTCGTCGGCGATGGCGCCCGTCCAGAGCCAGCAGTCATCAGGGTCGGGTCCCTTGATGACGTAGGACCAGAATCGGTCGGCTTCTACTCGGCGAATAATTCCTCCTCCTCAGAAGTCACTATCACGCACGCGGGCGCCGCCGCCCGCAAGTCGTGAGGGGCTGAGAGGATGGGGGAGTGCTGACGGCGTATCTAGATGAGTCCTACACGGACGAGCGCTACTACATCGCAGCCTTCATCATCGACGACGAAGACCTGCCCCGCCTTGAGGCGGCACGAGCTCGAATAAGTTCCTTCGTCGAGGGGTTCGGGGTGTCCGCCGCGACGGAGCTGCACGCACACTCTCTGATGACCGGTCGCGATGGGTTCGAGCCGGTCGCTCGGATGGTCCGTGCCCGGGTGCGGATCTACCAGGAGTGGATGAAGGAGCTCGCGTCCCTGCCCGCGAAGATGGTCGTGCGCGGGGTCGACATCCCTCGACTCCACGCCCGCTACAAGTACCCCGACCCGCCACACCAGATCACTCTCCAGCACACCCTGGAAGCGGTGAATCGCTACGCGCAGCAGCAGGGTAAGCAGGTGCGCGTCGTGGCTGACGTTGTACCCGGTCAGGTAGCGCACGCCGAGGACATGGTCCGGTATCAGCGGACCGGAACCCCCGGCTACAAATCCAGCAGGCTGCCGGCCGTCGTGCCACCACTGGTTTTCGAAGACTCGAAGCTGTTCCCTGGGCTGCAAGCGGCCGACGCGATCGCCTACATCTACCGTCGCCTGGACGCGCATGCAGAGACCGATCCGCGGGTGGCGGCGGCGGTTGAGCGTCTGTGGGCGACGCTGCAACCGCTTCATCTCGAGGTGTGGCGCTGGGATCCCTGACCGCTGGCGTTAAGCACGAAAACCTCGCGCGTGGCGAGGTCTTCGGCAGACAACGTTCCGGCAACCGGCCCGTCGTAATCCCAGGATAGCTGTCCGTGTCTTGCCTGTCACGACCCGCTCGGACCCGGCTAGGCCGGAAGCGAGCTGTCAGGGAGATGAGCCTGCCGGAGGGCTAGGCGCTGCTTCTTCGTGTCTCGCTCGATGAAGAGGAACGCTCCGATCATCACCGCGCCCAGGACGAGACCAGCTCCCGTCCCATACGGTTCAGCCGGCAGTGACAAGACGGTGCCGACGCTCGTCGTCGCGATGGCCCCGACACCGATCCAGACGATCACCGTTCGCTTGCGACGGCGTTCCTTCTTGAAGACGGGGTCAAGGCGCGCGTTGAGCGCTCGGACGCTGTCGTTGAGCCGGTCGGCGTACTCCACCTTGGCAGGCCCCTCGGGCAAGTTCGGGTAGATCTGGCCACGGCGCTCAACCTCGAGAAGCAAGCGCCGCTCCTTCGAGAACCGGTTCAGCACCCATGCTCCGAGTGCTGTAACAAGAGGCAGACCGAGTAGTCCAACGGCGAGCTGACTGGCTACGAGGAAGTTCATGGCCGCACGATAGGGCCAACTCCCGACCTTGGTCTCTCAAAGTTCGTCGACGTCGTCGCCTGCCTGTAGTCAGCTGCCGCGTCGGCTGTCTTGGCTACAGTCATCGCATGAACGCGGAGTCGATCGTCGCGCTGGTCTTCAGCTCCCTCGGCTTCGTTACCGGTGGGATCGGGCTCATCGTGGCGTACCTGGCACGAGTCGACGCTCGCAAAGCCAACAAGATCGCTGCTGCCGCGAACCGCATTTCGGAAGAAGCAAACGGCCTCTCACACGAGGCGAACGAGATCAGTCGATCCTCGGCGGCACGCGAAGCCGAGAGGCACGATGCAAAGTGGGAAGGTCGTTGGGTTCGTCTTGGCGTGTACGCCCTGCGGAACGTCGGTACCAGCACCACCCACGCAGGGCGGGTCACGGTCACCGTCGACGACGAGGAGCAGACGACCACCTTCGACGTCCTGGAAGCCACGGAGGATCTTGAACTTAAGTTCCCGCGGGCGGCGAAAACGTACGAGGAGGAGCAACGCGAGGCGGAGGACTACGAGCGACGGAAAACTGACGCACAGCGTCCGCGTGCATCCTCCATCTTGTCGACTTTCGCTGTTCAGCCGTTCGAGCCGCCGCGGCCGCAGGTACATCACGGCATCTGGACCCGAGTCGTCTGGGAGACCGCGTTGGGAACGCCGAAGGAGATCGAGTTGAGTGACCTCTTCGCGCCCATCGGGCCTGCTTGAGCGACTCCCCCGGGCACTTCCCCTTGTCCGATAATATATATTATGTCAGCTTATTGTAGCGAGCATTCGCTGTACAGGCGTAGGCAGGAACGGGGCGACCTCAGTCGCGCGAACCAGATCATTGAGGGTGCGCCACATTTGGAGGCGCATCTTGGCCGGTGACACCTCGTACAGCTTCGCAAGCTCGCTTTCGACGTCGAGAACCGCACCAGGCTGGCGCGGCGCGGGCGCGGAACGGTCTCCGGATGGGTGGTCAGTCTCAGTTAGGAGTCGATCGCTCGGGATGAGTGCGACGTCGGCGGCGTGCCTTATGCCCGCGGCATTAACCGAGAACCAACACCCGAGCGCGACGGCCCGAGCGGTCTGCGCAGGTGTCCCCCGCCACCAGTGCAGCACGGCACCCTGGATGGGCGTCTTCTCGAGAAGGTCGAGGACCTGGGCGCATGCGCCGCTGCTATGGATGGACACGATCCTCGGTGAGACAGTGAGCTCAGTCAGGATGGCGCGGAAGGTCGCTTCCTGGGTCGCCATGGGCACCTTTGAGCGGCGGTCGAGACCGACCTCGCTCACAAAGGCAGCGGTGCCCAGGAGGGACGCGAATCGTTCTGGGGTGAACTCGTTATGTGCCGTCAGGACGCCAGGGTGACAGCCGACGCCCCAGATAGTTACGGCGTCGCGTCGACGCCGCGTGGACGCAAACTCTGTAAGCGACCGCGTGGCCGCGAACACGACCGCGCCAAGCCGTTCCAGATCCTGAGCCGGAATCGTCGGTTTGACGTGTGCATGGAGGTCGAGGGGTGGCAGGGCCGACGTCATCCGACAACGCCTAGCAGTTCGTCAACGCCCTCAGCGTAGAGCGCAAGCGCGTGCTCCGCACGGTAGCCCGCGGGCAGGGACATTGCCATCACGTCGCGCGGACGGACCCCACGGTCCACGAAGTCACGCACCGGCTCCACGATGCTCTTGTTGCTCACGAACGCGTCGAAGCGCCCGGTGGTGTCGTTCACCAGGTAGTTCGTTGCATCCGTGACACCAGATGCGATGAAGGCGGAGCGTCGCACGAGACAGCCAAAGCAGACGCCGCAGGCCGCACCTGCCGGCGCGCCGCTGTAGCGCCCATCCGTGTGCGAACACGAGTTGGTGGCGCTTAGGTAGGCGGATGCCGCATCGGTGCCGACCGCGGTGACGACCCGGCGGAACATCTCACCCTTGGTGATCGTCTCGAAGGGGTTCTCGAGCGCACCGTGGCCGCCGGCAGCGGTGACGAGCGTGCTGAGGTCGCGGAGGAATCTTGGGTGGGTGGTGTGGGTGGACAGGCTGCCTCGACGGTCAGGTCCGAGCGGCGGATTGAGGGAGGCAAAGCCGTTCTCGGGTATCCACAGCGTCGACTGGGCACGTTCGGCGACCGCGAGTCCCAACGCGAGGAACAGAAACGATCGTGACCGAGTAGAGGTCTCGCTGCGGAACCGGGTGCCGTCGAGCCGCGTGCTCCCCCGGTTGAGATGAAACTGATGGTGAACCTGAGACTGTCCCGGGATGATGCCCTTGATGGCGGAGACAAGGTCGCGCTGCACAGGCGAGAGTGCGGTGAAGCTGAAGTGAGATACCAACGCCTGCGAGCTCCCGTTCCCGAACTCGAGTGCTGACAGCAGTGCACCGACCGCCGAGTCGGCGCCGCCGCTCAGCAGAACAGTGCGGTCGTGGCGCTGGCCCTCCACTGCGAGCGGAGGGAAGGCTGCGGCGGGTGCTTGCGCGAAGGTGAATGTCCAGTGGTCCCCGGTGAGAAATCCAATGAGTTCTGCGAGCTCGTCGGCGCGTTCGCTCCAGATTTCGGTATTGGTGACGTCGACCGTCAGGTCAAGGTCGCGGTCGTTCCAGTCGGAGCCGCCGCGGGCGCGAAGTATCGATCGATCGGCGGCGAGCACCCCAAGTGCAATGCGGACGAGGTCGACGTTGATGGAATTGACGGCACCGAGTTTGTGGAGGAATGGGCCGGTGGTTCCCGTAAAGGTGGTGCGGCCTGTGTCGGTCCAGAGGAAGACCTCGTCATAAGTCCCGGCGTCGAGCGCTGCGGTAGCCGTTGCATCGGACAAAGCGAGGAAGAGACGGCTCATGGTGACACCCCAAATATTATACCTATGTCTCGGATACCAGTTTCGACGGCTGTGGCCATCTCCTGCTCGCTCGCGCCCATGATGCTGAGGTTCGCCTGTGCGGCATATTCGGCGGCGACGTCGCGGATCTGCTGTTCAACGCTCTGCCGTTCGGCGCGGGATGCCCCCTTTTCGTACAGACTGGCGGCGATCTCGGTCAGCGCGGTCTCGGCGATGGTCGTCTCGATGGTCTTACGGACAACCTCTTCAGGGGAGGGTGCACGGTCAGCCGGGTGTTCGAGGATCCAAGAGACGACCTCAGCCGCGATGTCACGCTCCTCGGCGTTGGCAAGGGTGCTGTCGGCCTTTGCCTCGAACGCGGCCTCGACGATCCTGATGCCGACTGCGACGGGATCCAGCGCGCGGAGTTCGTCGTAATTAAGGCCGGCCCGCTCGAGAGTCGCGCGATTAGCGGCCGAGTACGCCAGAGCGAGGCTACCCGCACGTCCCGCAGTCCGTGAGATACGTCCGACAGAACGGGTCACCCCGCCGGATGAGCGGCCTCCGCCGCCACCTCCCCCGCCGCCGCGTCGGTCATGAGAGTCGAAGAGGAGTCGGACAGCGGGTCCAAGGTCAATCTTGGGGCCGCCGGCATTGGACGCGCCCCGAAGGCTCGACTGTGTGCTAGCGCCTGCGCCGTCACTATCTCCGTCATCGCCGCCATCAACTCCCTCAAAGCCGCCACCATCGCCGTCGAGCCACCCGGCGATGTTGTCGCGCAGGTCTTTGGCGTCGGTGCCGCCGCTTCCTCCGAAGGAACCGCTAGTGCCCATTTACGACCCATCCAGTCTCGACGACGCGAATTGCGTTAACGACCGGCTCGAGCGTCGCGCCAGCTTTCCATGCGTCGAGGACGACCCCATAGGTCGCCTTGTCCAGCGCGCGCAGCTTGATAACTGTTGCCGCCTCGACGTCCGTGCTGCGGATCGACCTCAGCGCGCCGATGACATCGCTGGTGGCTGCCCGTTGGGTTGTGCCGATGCGAATGAGGCTCTCGACGGAGAACTTCTGGATGGATGGTTGATCGCGTGTGCGCCGTCCGAGGAAGCTTACGAGTATGCGGGCGTCGCCTTCTGGTAGGGCGCGGAGAACCTCGTCGGTAATACCGGAACGGTCGACCTTAAGCGACGAAGTGAGGGCGGCGGCAAGATCGCGAAGCCGCTCGGGAAGCCCGGTGTCGATGACCTCAATCTTCGCGAACGATGCCGCGAGATACAGGTACCCAGTGATTGCCGCGGCGTCCAGGACTGGGGGGAGCTTCGCCCACCGGCGCATCGTGTCACTGAAGCCCTCGTCAGGTGCGCGTGCGGGCGCAGGCGTGACCTCCTCGACGGGCACGGCCGCACGCTTGGCCCGAATAGGAACCTTCGCCTCGGTGATGGCCAGAGCGGGCTCCCTCTCGGCCTGAGTTTCAGACTCGTCGTCGGGAGCGGGTACGTCCGAGGGGCCGTTCGCGGCCAGCTCAAGCGCGTCGAGCTTGTCTCGCAGCTGATTCGTCGCGAGCCAGTCGAGAACCTGCGCGAAGTCCTCGATGAGTATCCGTTCGAGCACCATCAGCTTGGCGACGGCGTCGGGGGCAAGGGTGAAGCCGCGACGCCGCGCAATGCTCTGACGGACGTTGAGGTCGTTTAGGAACCGCTTGATGCGTCGAGGGTTGCCCTGGAACTTTTCGTACAGGATTGGGGTTAATCGTGACGCGGTGATCAGATGATCAACGAGCGGGCTGACGTCGGGAACGGCCAGCGAGTCGAGGCTCGGTGCGGTCAACCGAAGCTCATTGCACATAAGAATAAGGTCCGTGTACTCCGCATCGTCCATCCCGGTCTTGGCGAGGAGTAGGAAGAGGTAGGCCTCGGTGTCAAATCGGCTCAGCGCCGGCACCGGGATCGTGGTCTGGACGATCTTGTGCAGATACAGCTTCGCGGGTGATTCCTCGTCTTGTCCGCCGTCGGCGGTGTGGAACTTCTGCTGGATAGCCTCGGCCACCCGCTCCTCATCTGCCGCGATCACGAAGGACATGCCCTTAGCGGACAGGAATAGGCGGATTGCCTCCAGTGTCTCCACCACGGTGTCCGGGAGGCACCGATCGAGATCGTCGACGAGCACTACCACGCGCGAGACGTGGCTAAGTGCAGGGTCGGCGAGGAGCTCCTGGAACTGCTCACGGAACTCGGCCAGGCCCTTCTCGCCGTCAAGGCTCTCGGGGTCATCGCTGACGAGCCCAAAGACGTCGTCAATCTGCGGCAGTTGCAGCGTGATCGCGGTACGGGCGGCCATCTTAACGGCCTTAGTCCAGTTGACCTTGCGGGCGAGCTTCTTAAGGGTGTCGACCGCGGTTTTCGCGGCGGGGTCGGTGGCTTGGAACTCTAAGCTCAGCGCACCGAGCACCTCCGCAATCAGGCTCTCCTTTGGCCCGACCGCCGGGTCGTATCGCCACGGCTGCGTCGGAACGACGAGAACCTTGCCGTCGGCACTCGCTGACCGGGCGTCGATCTCCGACACGACCAATTCAAGGACGCTGGTCTTGCCGCTTCCCCACGCGCCTGAGAGTCCAACGGCGATCGGATCCAGGGCGTCATCAAAGATCGCGTCGGCGACCGTCTCTGCGACGGCTTGGAACGCGAGGAGATCTGTGTTCGTTGGCTCATCGGACCACAGAGGGAACGTGTGCGTGTCTCGTGATGTACTTGTAGGCCCCATTTGGCCCTGATTATGACAGCCCCGTCCGACATGACAACCTTGACCTGTCGGCGCGCCCTTACCTCTCATTTTGGCCGGGCAAACGAGCGGAGATCGTCTACCTTTGCCGTCCCGTAGATCCCTCCCGCACAGCCACCCCGCCGATAGCCAAAGGGACAGTGCGGGGCGGGCCCCCTGGGTTTAATTGCTCGATGGTCGCGTACAGGGCCGCGACCTCGGCTACGCGGGAGGCATAACCGACGAGGTGCCTGGCCCCGTAAATGAGGCTTTCCTCCTCGACTCACCCGCCCAGTTCACGTGTAGGCCCCGGGGGTCTCGTCGTTGTCGCCGCCGCCGGCGATCGCGCGGGCGATGTGGTCGGGGCGAAGACCCGACTAGTGATCGTGCTCTGACACGACGACCACGGGGGCACCGGTGTAGCCCAGGTCGTCCTTGACGTAGGCGAGGGCGGCGGGGTTCTCGGTGACGTCGACGACCTCGACGGGCAGGCCGGCGGCGGTGAACTTCTCGATGGTCTTGTCGCACTGGAAGCACATCGGCTTCTTATAGACGGTGATCGTCATGATGGAACCACCTTGGCTCATTGTCCTGTAGTCACTCGTCGTCGTCGTCGGTGCCGAACGCGTTGGCCCAGCACTCGGGGTGAATGCCGCTGCGGATCGTCTCCCGCTCGGGGCGGCTGCGCTCGGGCGTGGCGTCCTGGATCGGTGCCCCGTTCCGCCAGTCGTGGTACTCGGCGCTCGTGAGCTCGAAGCGGCTCCGGACCCCGCAGAACATGCACGCCTCAGTGGTCAGGAGCACGCTCCCGGTGATCGTCTCGTTCTTGCTCATGCGCTTCTCACTCTCTCCCCGTTTTTTTGCCGTGAAGGCGGTTTTCCGCCTTCATGGGTGGGACCTCGGAGTGCAACCCGAAGGGCGGATCGGCGACATTTCGGCGCGAAATAAGGGAGCGCTAGCTACCGCGTGCCGAAAATCTCGGCGGGCCGGAGGCGGAGCCTCTTGCGGTCCGGGGGCACGCCCGTACGAGGGAGCGTGAGCTCCCGACTGCCGAAGGCTTCACGGCACAACAACGGCCCGGCCAGACAGAGCCGGCGCCTGCGCCGGCTCGGCAGGAGCGCAGCGACGCGGGGTGTTGCGAGGGGCTGGCCCCTCGCCTGGCCGTCGCGCGGCCAGCCGGAACCACCGGGCCCGCGGCCGTGGCTGGTGGCTGCGGCGTGCGGACTCGGACGGCTCTAGTCGTCTCGTCGGTCCAGGCGAGGCCGATCGTCCCGGGTGGGCCGTAAGCCGCCGACGTCGAACGCGGCCCGGTGCTCGTCCTGGCCGGGGTGCTCGGGGCGGGCGTAGGTGGTGTGCATGGGTGTCTCCTTCTCCTGCAGGCGGTGGGAGGGGCAGGGTGGGGCGGCCACGGGCCGCCCCTCCCCCAGGCTTTTGTGCGGCCGAGTCGTCCTCTGCGGGGTCGAGGATCTCCGCGACCTGGTGCGCTGCTCGGAGCACTCGGGAGGCGGTGCCCTTGATGAGCTCGACGTCAGCGCCGGACCATCCGGCGATGTAGCCGACCGAGTAAGCGGCGGTGTCGAAGCCGACAAGCCCGGCGACGACGTACGCGACACTCTCAGCCTCGGTCTCCATCAGGCCGCGGTGCTCGACGTACTCGGCGTAATCGTCGGTGTGGCCGAGGATCACGTGCGCCGCTTCGTGGATGAACGTTTTGGCGGCCTGCTCTAGGGTAAGGGAATCGCAGACCACCACAGCGCGCGCCTGGGGCTCGGTGTAGCCCTTCTTCTGGCCGCCGAGGTTCTGGCGCGTAACGCTCCACCCCTCGCCCTCGAGGTAGCCGGTGAGCGCGGCGATGACGCCGTGGTCATTGGTGCCCGTGAGGTCGTGCGCGAGGTGGCCGGGGTCGCCCTGCTCGGGGTCGATCAGGTCCGTCTGCGAGACGTCGAACACGGACAGGATGGGGAACCGCTTAAGGCGCTTCTCGACCTCGTCGCCGTCCTCGTCCTCCTCGGTGATCTTCTTGGTGCCGAACCCGAAAATGCGGATCCCCGTCTCTCCCTTGCGCACCTGGCGATTGAGGCCCTGCCACTTGCGGAACCCAGCGACCTGCGACGCCTCGGGGCACTGGGTGAGGATCAACACCAGGTTGTTGAAGCTGTACGCGTGGAACGCCTGCGCGAAGTCCAGGAACCGGGTCCAGGCCTCCGAATCGCGCAGCTGCTCGACCTGGGTCGCGATCGACTCGTGGAGCGCGGCGGCCTGGGCCTTCTTCTCCTCGATGCTGGCAGCGGGGCGACGGGCGGCCGGCTTGGTGGCGCGTGTGGTGGTCATGGGGTCTTATCTCCTGTCGGCGGTGTCTGCTTTGCTGAACGGAGCGGGACGGACCCATTTCGGTTGGGTCCGTCCCGCTTCGCTGTGCCCGCTACGCAGCTCGGGTGAGGGTGTCGACGAACGTCGCGAAGTCGGTCCCGGTGATCGCGTGCGTGTGGGTCAGGGCCCACCCGTTCCGGCCCAGTTCGGACAAGTCCCCGTCACGCTCGGCGAGCTTGCGAAGTTGCCGCTGTAACCCCTCGTCGGTGACTGTGGGAACGACGGTGGTGAGTGTCGTGATCTGCTCTGTCATGTCCTTCTCTTCCTCTCGTTTTTTTGCCGTGAAGGCGGTTTCATCGCCTTAGCGACCGGAGGGCGGCCTGCAACCCGAAGGGCGAGGAGGAGAGAAAATCGGCGCGAAATAAGGGAGCCCCGCGACCGCGTGCCGAAGTTCTCGGGGGAACCGGCCGCGTAGCGGCTTGCGGGGCGGCAGCCGGTTGCTACGAGGGAACGCAGCGACCGAGCCGCCGAAGGCTTCACGGCAAACAAACGGGTCCCGCAGGGCCCACAGCGTGCCGGCGGAGCCGGCTCAGATAGCGGCCGGAGGGCGCCCGGGGTGCTCGAGGGGTGTGCACCTCGTTGCCCGGAACGGGCGAAGGCATGCGTCGTCGTCCCGCTGATGCGGGTTAGCCGCGCAGCAAGGAGAGCTGGGCCGTGCCCATTGAGGGTGCATGAGCGACTAGCCGGCGGTGGCGGTGGCGGTGCTCGGGTACGCGCAGCCCTCCACGGCCGCCGGCGCCGGCCGGAGGTGTGCTGGGCGAGCTACAGCGTCGCCGCCACACGGGCACCTGGGACGAGTGAGGCCCCCGGCTCGTGGGGGACGAGACGAGGGCCTGGGCCAGGCCGGTGGGACCTGACGGGTCTGGTTGGGGGAAACCTGACCTGATCCACGCTACAGACGTCTAGCAGGGTCCACCATGCCGCATTTACTGAATCGACGAACCCTTGAACAGGTTTGCCCTCCCCGCGGGCTCATCGCTCCTCTATGGACCCGGCCGTCGGCCCTTCCTCTACTGCGACGGAGGCTGGGGCGCGTTGCCGACCCTGCTCGAGGCAGGGTCGGCAGATGATCAGCGCTACTGATCTCCGTGACGGATGTGCCTCAGGCTCGGCGCAGAAGTGCGACGGGTGACCGGCTCATGACCCGTCATTGCTTCTCGGGCTCGTGCCCACGGCGCCCTCTCGTGCATGGCGGGCCCGCAGGACGAGTAGCACGGACCCGAGCCCGAGGAGGCCGACGGCTCCTCCGGCGAGCGGGAGTACCTCGCCGCCGGTCCAGGCCAACGCCTCTCGCGGTGAGGCCACGACGTCCTGTGCCGCATCCGCTGCGCCCGCGCCCGCCGGGGCGAGCGGAACGGAGGAAGCGTCGGGGGCAGGACCCGTCCCGGGCCGACCCGGACCTCCAGCGCCCTCCTCTGGGGCGGGCTGCCCGGGGGCGGGTACCTCGGGAGCCGGCACCTCGGGGGCGGGCACGCCGGGCGCCGGCACCTCGGGGGCGGGCACGCCCGGCGCGGGCACCTCGGCCGTGACCCTGAGGGTCAGTCGGTCCGACTCGCTGTACGTCTCGGTTGTCTCCTTGGTCAGCCGCGCGAAGAGCTGCGCCCCGTCCTGTGCCGCGTCGAGGGCGATCGAGAGCTCGCCGGACCGGGTCACGTCGACGAGCCGCGGCTCGGCCTTGCCCTCCTCCTGCAGCCACCACTCGTGGCGGTCGAGCACGGAGCCGGGCACGGCCTGCGCCGTGAAGGTCGCCGTCTCACCGGGGGCCCAGGCCTCGCGGTCGGCCGTGAGCTCCAGCGCGCGGGGCGGCGGGGTGCCATGGTCGTCGACGGCGACGTGCGCCTCCGCCGCGGCGAGGACCGTGCCGGCGTCGTCGACGAGCTCCGCGCTCACGACGGCGCCGGCCAGGGCCACCTCGGCGGTGAGCTGGTGGCTCGTGCCGGTGATGCCGGGTAGGAGCACGCGCTCCTGCTGGTCCTGCCGCTGCAGGTACCAGCGGTACGAATCGTCGGCGGACACGGAGCTCGACACGAGATGCAGGTCGACGGTGTCGCCCGAGTGGTAGTGGCGCGCGAGCGGGCCGAAGGACAGCCGGTCCGCGGCCGCCGGGTCGAAGACGTGGATCTCGGTCTGCGCACCGGCGAACAGCTTCTCCCCCCGCGTCGGCTCGACCAGGGCGACGTCCAGCTGGGCGCCGTCGAGGTCGAGGTCCAGTGGGAGCGAGAGCGTGGGCCCGGTCTGGCCCTCGATCACCCGGCGGCCGTCCCCTGAGGTGCGGACCGACCACTGGTACAGGTCCCAGGAGGCGTCGGCCGGGCTGACGATGGCGGTCGCCTCGAGCACGTCCCCCGGCGCGTACGCCGTGGCCACGCCCTCGAGCGCGAGCTGGGGCGGGTCCTCGGAGCGCAGCACGTAGCGGGGCGAGGTGCCGAGCACCGTCCCGTCGGCGCCCACGATGCGCAGGCCGATCGGCAGCACGCTCTCCTCGGGCACGTAGAAGGTCTTCGTCAGCACGTTCTCGGGGTCGCCCAGGTCGTAGGGCTGCCACGGGTCGGCGCTGCGCGGGTAGTGCCGGAGCCACTCGTACTGGGCACCGTCCGGAAGCGGGGCGCCACCGGGGCTGAGGCGTGCGTAGCTCGCGAAGGGGTAGACCTCCTCGAGGCCCTCGACGCTGACCTCGAGGCCGGTGCCGATGCTCTCGCCGCTGACGACGGGGGCGACCGGGGCAGACTGCGCCAGCACGAGGTGGTCCCGCTCGAGGCGCAGCGCGATCTCCCAGCCGTTCCAGTCGGTCGTGGCGACGCGGGTCAGGGTCGGGCCGGTCTCGAACTGGTAGGTCCGCTCGTCGTAGAGCTCCTCCCAGCGGTCCGTGCCGACGGCCCTCATGACCCACTGGTGGTTCTCGCCGCTCCGCGGGGGCTCGCCGACCGCCTCGAGGCGCATCGTGTCGCCGTCCCGCAGGACGTCGGGCAGGGGCGCGATGCCGAAGCTGCCCGGGGCCCTCGCGGGCTGGACCGTGACGACCGTGGGGCTGGACACGCTCTCCTCGAAGTCGTCCGTCGAGTCAGGGAAAAACGTCGCCGAGACCAGCTGGCGACCGAGGGGCAGCCTGTCGGTGACGAGCGTGGCGAGGCCGTCGACGACCTCCACGCCGTCGATGTGGCCCGCCTCGGTGGCGAAGGTCACGTAGCCTCGGGCGGTCGCCGGCGAGACCCGGGAGGTGAGCGTCACGGGGTCGCCGACCACGGGCTCGGCCGTGTTCACGCTCGGGGCGGTGAGGGACGTGGCCGCGGCGGGCTGCATCGCCCCGACGAACACGTGGTAGTCCTGTTCGACCCGCTGGTCGACCCCCTGGACGGAGGCCTCGGCCGCCATGGTGAGGACGTACGCGCCGGGGTCGGAGAAGGCCCAGGAGGCGTGCGCGTGGCTGCCGGGCGCGAGGGCCCAGCCGCCGACGCCCTCGTCGACGCGGCTGTCGAGCAGGCGCTCGTGCTCCCCGAGCGCGTCCGTGCGGTAGACACTGACGGACCCGGGGCCCTCGACGGCCGCGAGCGAGACGGTCACGTCCCCGTCGACGGACCCCGGCAGTACGTCCTCGGTGCTGACGCCCGGCCAGAGTAGGGCTCCGTCGGGGTTCGACTGGGGGGCGATCCAGAAGTCGTTGCCGATGTCCCCGAGGAAGCCCAGGGTGCTCCCTCGGCCGAGGACGACCCGGGCCGCGCTCTCGACGTTGAAGACCACGGCGGCGGGGTCGACGGCCACGCCGGGCCCGTCGACGCCGTCTGTGCGCGAGCCGAGCTGCAGGGCTCCCTCCACGAGGCCGACGGAGACGAGGTCGGCGTGGACGCCGGCGATGACCCGGCGGTCGTCTGCCGGGGCGGCCGCGGCCGCGGTCGCCACAGGCGAGGCGACGGAGGCGCCGACGAGGGCGGCGAGGAGCGCGAGCCCCACGGGGCGCCAGGACAGGGAGAGGGATCGCACGGTACCGCCAGAGCTCGTAATGAAAGTGATTATCAATATCGTAGCGGGATCGACGAAAGGGCCGGGACGCTGTGCGCCCCGGCCCCTTCGTCGTACAGGTGGATCAGACGGTCTCGTCCGCCTCCCCGGCGCGACGACGGCGCAGCGCGAGCGCGGCACCACCGGCGACGAGCAGGAGCAGTCCCGCGGCGACGGCCGGGGCGAGCTCGGCACCCGTGAAGGCGAGGTCGCCGTCGGTGCCGCGTACCGGCTGGGCGCCGGCCTGTCCGTCCGCGGCCGGGACGGCCCCGGGGGCGGCAGGCGCGTCGGGCGCGGCGGCGAGGGCGGCGACCGCGAGGTCGTCCCAGCCGATGACCGAGCCGTCCTCGGCGAGCACGACGAGGACGTGGTCACCGGCGGTGGCCTCGAGCGGCACCGTGACGCTCACGGTCCCGTCGGCGTCAGCCAGCGTCCAGCCCAGGTCGAGGGGCTCGGAGTGCAGCCAGACCTGGTTCCAGGTGCCCGCGCGGGCAGCGCCGAGCTCCACGTCGAAGGTCGCGCCGGGCGCGACCGCGTAGTCGGGGGCGACGACGGTGCCGCGCTCGGCCGCGGCCAGCTGCTCGTCGGTCAGCGGGCCGACGGGCGAGGTCGGCATGGCCGGCGTGACGGGCTCCTCGCCCGGGCCCGGGACGGGCTGCTCGGCCTCGTCGGCCGTCACGCTCAGCGTGAGGACGTTAGAAGTGGCGATCTGGGCGTGGTCGCTCTCCCGGAAGAGCGCGATCTTGACCTGGGCGCCGTTATACGACTCGTCGAGCACGATGTCCTGCTCGTAGGTCTGCGAGCCGGTCACGAAGGTGAACGCACCCTCGCCGACCTTCTTGACGTACCAGTGCGGGTGACCGGCCTCGACCTCGGGGACGCTGGGGGCGAGGACGCCGCTGAAGCTGGCGGTCTCACCGGGTGCGTAGGAGTCCTTGTCGGAGGTGGCGACGATGGTGCCCTGCTCGGGGATCTGCTCGACCGCGAAGGAGAGCGGCGCCGACTCGGCGACCTGGGTGCCGGCCGCGTCGTAGAGGCGCGCGGTGAACGTGGCGCCGTCCCAGTCCAGCTCGGGCTTGGCGCGGAAGTTCGCCGTGGTCTGGCCCCAGACCTGCTCGGCCTCGTCCTGGCCCTCGCGCTGGATGAACCAGCGGAAATCGGTCAGGTCGGAGGCGGGCGTGGTGACGGCGGCCATGGTGACCGACTGCCCGATGAGCCAGGTCTCCTGCGGCGTGCTGATGCTCAGCTCGACCTCGCCGGGCTGCTCGCCACCACCGGCGACGGGCACGACGTGCAGGGTGACGGTCTCGGTCTCGACGTCGCCGTCGGTGCCGTGCGTGGAGGCCTTGACCTGCATGCCGTCGAGGTCCATGCCCGCGACGAAGGTGAAGGTGTCGGTCGTCGACCCCAGCTCGCCGAACGCGGGAGCGCCGGGCGCCTTGCCGAGCCAGTGGTAGTGGCCGGGGGCGAAGCCCTCGCTCGGGGTGACGGTGAGCGAGCCCTGGTCACCGACGGTGTACTGGTCCTGCAGGCCGGAGAGCGTGAGGGACTGCTCGACCGGGGCCGGCGGCTGCTCGACCTCCGGGGCGGCCTCGCCGACCTGCCAGTGGAGGGTGGTGGCGGCCGTCTTCGTCGAGCCGTCGGCCATGCGCGCCGTGACGTCGAAGTCGAGGGCGTACGCACCGGGGGCCGTGAACATCCAGTTCGCGTGCACGTGGGCGTTCGCGCTCTCCGTGACGGTGAGCTGCCCGGACTTCAGCGAGAACTTGGGGACGGGCTTGCCGAAGGAGTCGGTCTGCGCGACGGCCACGTCACCGGGGCCGTCGACCCCGGCGAGGGTGAAGTCGACCGAGCGGGCACCGACGGACGAGCCGAGGCCGTACGTCGACCAGCCGGCGTAGGGGCCTGCGTCGCCACCGCTCTGGCTGGCCACCCAGACGTCCGTACCGGCGGGCGCGAGGAACGACTCGTAACCGGCGGGGAGCGTCGCCTTCAGATCGTCGGGCACGACGTGCACGATCGAGTCGGGCGAGACGGAGCCGCTGTCGAGGTGGGAGTTGACGACGAGCTCGCCGCCGACGATCTCGGGGTAGAGCGAGTCGACATGGGTGCCGTTCGCGATCGGGGTGCGGTCGGCCGCGAAGGCAGGCGCCGACGTGGCGGTGAGCAGGGCACCGGCCGCCAGCAGGGCAGCCAAGCCGCCTGCCGACGCGCGCGTCGCCAGGGAGGGGGATCGAGTCATGGGTCGCTTTCCAGGAAGCAGGACTTCCGGTCGTGGTTTGGTCGTGTCCAGTGAGAATGATATTCATTAACTGCAGGATGTCCAGTCGCCGTGACCGTCTCGGCCGTCGGCTCCTGCTCGAAAGCCACCGTGAAGAGCTCCCTCCCCAGGCGTCGAGCCGCCCTCATCGTCGCCGTCGCCCTCGCCGCTCCGCTCGTGGCCTCGGCTCCCGCCGCGACAGCCGCCCCGGCCTCGGCCTCGGTGCCGCCCCGGGTCGTGGACGGGGTGACCGTCCACGACAACGGACGGATGGCCGTCGTCCCGCGCATCACCGCCGTCCCCGGGGGCGACCCGGTGGTGCAGCTCGGCCTCGCCGACACCGCGGTCGGCGCTGCGGCGACCTGGACCCCCGCCACCGACGCCGTCGTGCACCTCGCCGCCCCCGACGAGCAGGGTCGGTGGACGACGCCCGCGGCCGACGGCGAGTTCGGCGGTGAAGCGACGCTCTTCGGCACCGGCCAGCGCGTGTCCGAGCACGTCGCCGACGGCGGCCTCCTCCTCGGCTTCGACGACCAGCTCGCGCCCGGCGAGATGAACGGGGGGCTCGCGGGCTCCTTCGGCCCGACGAGCACCTTCGAGGTCTCCGACGTCGTGGGTCCGTCGGGCCGTGGCGGATGGTCCGCCACGAGGTCCGGCGTCGACTGGGACACCGACCCCGCGTCGCCCACCCGCACCCTGGGCACCGTCTGGGACCCCATCGCCCACGAGGCGACCTGGTACCAGACGCGCTCCGGCAGCGTCGCGACCCCCTCACCCGGCTGGACCTTCGACGAGGTCGGGACGTGGTGCATCACGATCACGGAGCCCCTCCGCACGAAGGTCCCGAAGGGCTCGCCCGTGCCGGCCGTGGACCTCACCCGCGCCGCCACGTACACGGTCGTCGTGGGCGAGCTGCCCTCCCCCGTGGTGACCTGCGACCAGCCCACCGAGCAGGAAGGGCCCCGTGCGACGATCGTCGACGGCGGCCATCACGACCTGCGCACCTACGTCGACGCGAGCGGCGAGCTCGCCTGGGGGCTCGACTCGTCCCTGACCCCGCTGTCGACCGTCGTGCTCGCCGGCACGCCGGCCCCCGCCACCGTCGAGGCGCCGACCTCCGGGACCGACGACGCCAGGGTCCTCGGACCCGTGGGCACCTCGTACTGGTACTTCCCGATGACCGGTGACGCGACCGGACGCCTCTGGCCCGGTCTCAGCACCGAGTCCGTCCTGCCCAGCCAGGTGTCCTCGACGGTGTCCTTCAGCCTCGACGGCTGGAGCAGGGACGGCGTGGCCGAGCCCGAGGACGGCAGGGTCGTCCTCCTCAGCCAGCTCAGCGGCACCCGCGACAGCGTCCTGCTCGACTCCGCCGAGCCCGGCACGTCATCGTTCGAGCACGCCCCGAACGAGCACTCGCACCCCCTCTGGGCCTTCACGAGTCCCGGCGTGCACTGCGTCGGGCTCACCGCCGGGGTCCAGCTCGCCGACGGCCGCTGGTCGGAGTCGCGCACCGAGGTGACCTTCGTCGTGGGCGACGAGGTCGACCCCGCGACGGTCGCGCCCTGCGGCACGAAGGGCGACCTGCCGGTCCGCACCGACCGCGACGAGCGGCCCGCCACCGTGGGCTCGGTGCACGTCGCCCGCGACGAGGCCGTCCTCCTGCAGCCGACCCTGGACGGCCGCCGCCTCGGGGCCGTCGCGGCCACGGCGACCACCTCCCCGCTGCCGAGGGACGCCTCTGGCCCCGTCGCTGACGCCGTGGTCCGTGACCCGGCCGACCTCGTGATCGCGGTACCGACCCGCGACACCGCGACGGGACCCGACGCGTACCGCGCCTACTCGGGCGCCGCGGGCTCGGTCACCCTCAGCACCGACCGTCTCGTCGCGGGTGCGCTCGGCGGGGACCGCACGCTCAACGTGACGCTGGGCGACGTGCGCGGCCCCCGCGTCGTCGAGGCGCGCACGCAGCACGCCGGGCGGGTGATCTCGTCGCTGTCGTCCGCGCCCGACGGCGACAAGACCGTGACCCTCGACGTGCCCACGCGCAGCACGGAGCTCGAGTGGCGTCTCGGACGCCCCGGCGTCTACTGCGTCCCCCTAACCCTCTCCACCACGCTCGACGGCGGCTCGCGCCGCGCGCACGCCACGACCCTGACCCTCGTCGCCGGCGGCGGGACCCCCGGCGGCCCCGCGCTCGACGGCCTGACGACCTGCTCCCGCGGACAGCAACCGACGCCGCAGGGCGCGACGCCTCCGCCCGCGCAGGGCGACGGCGACGAGGGCCCCGGTCACGACGACGTCTACGTGCCGAGCGGCAGCACCACCGACTCCGGCGCGGTGATCCTCAACGACGGCCACATCGACATCGCGACGACGCTCGAGGGCGACCGGCTCGTCACGAGCGTCAAGGACACCACCACGAGCACGACGCCAACCTGGCGTCGCCCCGCCGAGACGGTCCTGCAGGTGCTGCCGGAGGCGCGGACGAGCGTTCCCGGGGACCCGTCGTACTCGTTCCTCGGAGCTCCAGGCGCTCCCCTGTGGCAGTTGTCGCAGACCGCGGTCGAGGGTCTCCTCTGGCCGGGCTGGTCCACCGAGTCGCTGCCCGCCGAGGCCACCCGCGGCGGCGTCACCTGGGACCTCAACGCCGTCGAGGGCCTGCCGAACGCCTCCGGGACGCCCTCGAGCGTCGGCGAGTTCACGCTGCACCAGCTCGTCGGCCTCGGCCGCCCCGAGGTGCTCCTCGACAGCGACGACGCCACGGCGAATCGCTTCGTGATCCCCAAGGCCGTGCACGCCCACGGCGTCTGGAGCTTCTCCGCCGAGGGCACGTACTGCCTCTCCATGACCCGCAGCGCCGTGCTCGCCGGCGGGCAGCCCGTGGCCGACGACTTCGTCCTGGCCGTCTCGGTCGGCGCGGTCGACGTGCGCGCCGTCGACCCCGGACGCTGCTTCGCGGGGGCACCGCCCGCGGGCGACGCGCTCGGCGGCACCGTCGACGAGCCCGGCGCCGAGGCGCCGGCCGCGGCGCCCCAGCTCGTCGCGGCGATGCAGCCCGCCTGCACGCCGCGCGAGACCACGACGTCGTCGTCACGTGCCGTGCTCAGCTCGGGCCACGTCGACTGGGCCACCCGCGTCGTCGACGGTCGCCTGCGGTCCCTCGTCAAGGACGGCACCACCTCGTCGACGGTGTGGCGCGAGCCCTCCTCCACCGTCATCTGGGTCAAGCCCTCCGCGCAGGAGCGCAGCGTAGGCGGGGCGTTCTCGTTCCTCGGCGGCGCCGGTGCCCCCGTGTGGCAGATCCCGCAGACCCAGGACCGCGACCTGGTCTGGCTCGGCTGGAACACCGAGGAGCTCACGAGCGCACAGGTGCAGGGCCCGGTCACCTGGACCCTCACGGGCGTCGACGGTCCCGGTGCCGTCACCGTCTACGAGCTCAGCTCGTTCGGCGCCCCGCAGGTGATCCTTACTCCCGGCGGCAGCACGCAGATCCCGCTCGGCGTGCACGCCCACGGCAATTGGGCCTTCTCGGCCGAGGGCACCTACACGCTGCGCTTCAGCCAGACGGCGACCCTCGCCGACGGCCGGCGCTCGACCGACGTGCAGTCGCTCACGGTCGTCGTCGGCGGGACCGCTCCCGCGACCACCGTCGAGGGCCCGACCCGCACCTCCGGCGCCACCGACTGCCTGCCGGGCACCGCGCGCACGGTCGCGACCGTGGTGGCGCCGGAGGCCGTCCAGGCCGCCGACGAGCCCGTCGCGGCCAGCAGCGGCGTGCGCCGCGCTCCGTCGGCCACGACCGCGGCACCCGCGCCCGTGCCGGACGGGCTCCCCACCTGGGCCCTCGCGGCCCTCGGCTTCGGCGGCGTGCTCGCCGCGGGCGGTGCCGGTGCGGGCGGCTGGTGGCTGCTGCGCCGACGCGGAGCAGCCGCGTGAACCGCCCGGACGAGATGGCCCGGCACGCCCGCCGCCGCCGGGCGCTGACGACGCTGGCGGCGGGCACGGTCGTCGCCGCCCTCGCCGGCTGCGCGCCGGGCACCACCCTGCCGAGCACCTCCGACGGCGCCGTCCGGGTCGTCACGACCACCGGCATCCTGTCCGACCTCGTGGCGCACGTGGGCGGCGACCGGGTCGACGTGGTGTCGATCGTGCCTGAGGGCGCCGACGCGCACACCTACGAGCCGAGCCTGCGCGACGTCCGCGACATCGCCTACGCCGACCTCGCCTTCAGCAACTACCTGCTGCTCGAGGAGCACTCGATCATCAAGGCCCTCGACGCGAACCTCCGCGACGGCGTCACCGAGGTCAGCATCGCCGAGGCGAGCGTGCAGTACGGGGCCGACATCATCCCGCTCGTCGAGGACGTCTCCCTCGACACCGTCTGGCTCGGCCTCCGCGTCGACGGCAGCGGCAGCGACCTGGGGGCCACCCGCTCGTCCGACGTGCGGCTGCGCGCCACGGGCGTGGAAGGACCTGGCGACGTCTTCGCGTACCTCACGGGCAGCTTCGGCGACGCCCAGATGGCGTTCGACTCCTCCGACGGATTCGACGCCGCCGACGGCTACCGCGACGACACGGCGATCCTGCCGCCCCAGGCGCACACGCACCTCAGCTGGGCCTTCACCGAGCCGGGCGTCTACCGCCTCGACCTCGAGGCCGACGTGCAGGCCTCGCAGGAGGCGCGTCCGGTCCGGCTCGGGACGACCACCGTCACCTTCGCGGTCGGCGTCGACCCGTCGCGCGCCGGCGTCGCGGGGGCGACCGTCGTCGAGCGGGGGCACACCGACATCACGGTCGACATCGGCGGCGAGCCGCTGCTCGCCGGGCACGACCACGACCACGGCGAGGCGCACCCGGCCGGCGACGCGGACGGCCGCACCTTCAGCCTCCGGTCGGAGGGCACCGACGGCGGCATCGCCGAGGTCACCTACCTCGACCCCGCCTCGACCGTCGTCTCGGTGCCTAACCGCGCGCTGCACGAGGTCCCCGCGGGCCCCGGCCTGAGGTTCCTCGGCGAACCGGGCACGCAGGTGCACCAGCTGCCCCAGGCGGTGCTCGGCAAGCACGTGCACGGGTCCATCGACCCGCACCTCTGGCAGGACGTCCGCAACGCGCAGGCCTACGTCGAGGTGATCCGCGACGCGCTCGTCGCCGAGGACCCGGAGGGAGCGGCCGAGTACCGCGGGAACGCCGACGCCTACCTCGCCGAGCTCACCGAGACGGACGACTACGTGCGGGACACGATCGCGTCCATCCCCGAGCCGCGCCGGCACCTCGTCACCACGCACGACGCGTTCGGCTACCTCGCCTCGGCCTACGGCATCGAAATCTCCGGCTTCGTCACGCCGAACCCGGCCAGCGAGCCCAGCCTCGCCGACCGCCGCAAGCTCGGCGAGACGATCCGCAACCTCGAGATCCCCGCCGTGTTCCTCGAGCCCGAGCTCGCAGCACGCAGCTCCACCCTCACCAGCGTCGCCGACGACCTCGGCGTCGACGTCTGCACCATCTACGGCGACGCCTTCGGGCCCGGCATCTCGAGCTACATCGAGATGGTGCGCGTCAACGCCGACTCCCTCTCCCGCTGCCTCGACGTCTGACGCACCGGCGATCCCCACCACCCTCGACAGGACGAACCGTGAAGCACCCGAAGACCCTCTCTAGCCTGCTCGTCGCCGGCCTCCTCCTCGCCGTCGGGTCCCCCGCCGCGCTGGCGGCCTCCGACCCGCTCGAGCAGACCCTCGCACCCGATGCGCCCACCGAGGCCGGCCGCGTCGTGGTCGACCGCGGCCACGTCGACGTGGGGCCGCGCCTGCAGGACGGCGAGTGGTCGCTGCAGCTGCACGTCGGCTCCGGCCCGGAGTCCTCCTGGCGCCTCCCCGAGGACGTCGTCCTCGACGTCACCGAGGCGGCGAGCCTGACGGTGCCCGACGACCCGGCCTACGCGTTCCTCCGGCAGCCCGCGGGCACGGCGGTGAGCGTCGTGCCGCAGACCCAGGCCGAGGACGTCGTCTGGGTCGGCTGGAACACGCAGGACCCCGCGGTGATGTCGTCGGTGGACCGCGGCGTCACGCTCACGATGCGCGACGTGCAGGGCCCGGGCGACCTCGTCGTCTACCTGCAGTCCGGCAACCTCGGCGCCCCCGAGGTGCTCTGGGACAGCACGGTCGACGACGAGCAGGGCATCTTCGTCGACACCAACACGCACACGCACGCGAACTGGGTCTTCACCGAGCCCGGCACCTACCTCGTCGACGTCGAGGCGAGCGCGACGCTCCTCGACGGGTCCGAGGTGTCGGCGTCGGCACCGCTCCGCTTCGCCGTCGGCGAGGGCGCCGACGCGGAGGCGGCCTTCGCGGCCACCTACGAGGCCCCCGCCGCGGCGCCCGATGAAGCCGCCGACGATGCCCCGGCCGCTGTCGGCGACGAGGGCGGGGAGGGACTCCTGCCCGTGCTGCTCGGCGTCGGCGCCGGCGTCGCCGCGCTCGTCGTGGCCCTGCTCGTCGTGCTCCTCGTTCGGTCGTCGCGCGCCCGCAGGGCCGCCCTCGCCGAGCGCGACGCGTTGCGTGCCCAGGAGGCCCCGCGTGCCTGATACCGCCACCGCTCCTGCGCCCACCGGCTCCACGCCCGGCGCCCGCGTCCCCGCGCTCGAGGTCTCGGGCCTCGCCGTCGAGCTCGGCGGCCGTGACGTCCTCCACGACGTGTCGTTCCGGGTGCACGCCGGCGAGCTCGTCGGCGTGCTTGGCCCGAACGGTGCCGGCAAGACCACGCTGCTGCGCTCGCTCCTCGCCCTCGTGCGCCCGGCCTCCGGCACGGTGTCGGTGCTCGGCCGCCCGGCCTCGCGTTCCCGCGCAGCCGTCGGCTACGTCCCCCAGCGGCACGAGTTCGCCTGGGACTTCCCGATCTCCGTCGAAAGGGCCGTCATGAGCGGCCGGGTGCGCCGGGTGGGCTGGTTCCGCCAGCCCGGCGTGGCCGACTGGCGCGCCGTGCACGAGGCCGTCGACCGGGTCGAGATGTCGCACCTGGCGACCCGCCCCGTCGGCGAGCTCTCGGGCGGGCAGCGGCAGCGCGTCCTCGTCGCCCGGGCCCTCGCCCTCCAGCCCGCCGTACTGCTGCTCGACGAGCCCTTCACCGGGCTCGACGTGCCCACGCAGGAGCTGCTCACCGACCTGTTTTCGTCGCTGGCCGCCGAGGGCAAGGCCGTCGTCATGACGACCCACGACCTCGTGGCCGCGATGCACGCCTGCCACCGCCTCCTGCTCGTCAACCGCACCGTCGTCGCCGACGCCCGTCCCGACGAGCTCACCGCCGTCGACGCCTGGCAGACCACCTTCGGCGTGCGCGACTCCAGCCCGCTCCTGACCTCGGTGGGGGCGCGCTGATGCTCACACCACTCGACTTCCTCACCGACCTCGCCAACCCGGACCTGCGGTTCCTACCCAAAGCACTCCTCATCGCCGTGATGTCGAGCATCGTCTGCGGCGTCATCGGCTGCCACGTCGTGCTCCGCGGTATGGCCTTCATCGGAGACGCCGTCGCGCACGCGGTCTTCCCCGGGCTCGCCGTCTCGTTCGTCCTCGGCGGCAGCCTCGTGCTCGGCGGGGCCATCGCCGGAGTCGCAACGGCCCTGCTCGTGGCGGTCTTCTCCCAGAACAGGCGGTTGAAGGAGGACAGCGTTATCGGCATCTTCTTCGCCGCGGCCTTCGCCCTCGGCATCGTGATCATCAGCCGGGCCCCGGGCTACGCGGGCTCGCTGCAGCAGTTCCTCTTCGGGTCCATCACGGGCGTCCCCGACAGCGACGTGGTCCTCGTCGGCGTCGGCGGCGCCGTCCTCCTGCTCGTCGCCTTCGCCCTGCACAAGGAGTTCGTCGCAGTCGGCGTGGACCGCGAGACCGCCCGATCGCTCGGCCTGCCGGTCTTCTGGCTCGACATCGCGCTCTACGTGATGGTGACCCTCGCGGTCGTCCTGTCAGTGCAGACCATCGGCAACATCCTCGTGCTCGCGCTGCTCATCGTCCCCGCCGCCACGGCGCGGCTGCTCACCGACCGGCTGGCCGTAATGATGCTCCTCGCGCCCGTCGTGGGCGCCGTGTCGGCGCTCGTCGGCCTCTACCTTTCCTGGAGCCTCGACCTGCCCGTGGGCGGCACGATCGTGCTCGTCGCGACCGCCGTGTTCCTCACCGTCTGGGTCTCAGCCCCGCGGCACGGCCTGGTCTCGCGCGCGCTCGCCCGCCGCGGCCTCCGCTCCCGTCGGCGCGTCGCCGCGCAGGAGTGCCGCCCCGAGCCCGTCCCGCAGCGCGCGTGACCGGCGACGACTTCGAGGACGTCCTCCGCGGGGCCTCGCGCGACGACGAAGCGGGCGAGGTCGACGACCGACGCAGACCCGGCCTCCGGTTCGCCCTCCTGGCCGGAACCAGCCTGCTCGCCGCCACAGGACTGGCCGTCGGGACCGCCGTCGCAGTGTTCCCACGCAGTTCCGACGTGACGACCACCGGCCCCACGACGACACCAGCTCCAGCCGCCATCTCATCACCTGCCACCAACGCCGTGCCGAAGTCGGCGCGCGACGTGGTGACCCTGCACCCGACCGCCGAGCATCCCCGCGTCGACGCCGAGTGGCTCGCGGTCCGGGCCGAGGCCACCGGGATGCCCGAGCGCGCCCTCCTGGCCTACGCCAGCGCGGTCCTCGATACCGACGCCATCGCGCCCGGCTGCCACCTGGGCTGGACGACCCTGGCAGCCATCGGCAGCATCGAGTCGCATCACGGAACGATCACCGGTGGCACCATCGACGCCACGGGCCGAGCAGTCCCTGAGATAGTCGGTCCCCCGCTCTCAGGCGGCGAGCACTCCGTCGTGCGCGACACGGACGGCGGCAAGCTCGACGGCGACACCGAGTGGGACCGCGCCGTCGGGCCGATGCAGTTCCTCCCATCGACCTGGGGCGAGTGGGGGCGCGACGGCGACGGCGACGGTATCGCCGACGTGCACGACCTCGACGACGACGCAGCGGCCGCAGCCGACTACCTCTGCGCCGGCGGAGGCGACCTCAGCGTGCAAGCGGACTGGGAGGCGGCCATCGCCACCTACAACGGCCACCCCGACTACGCCCCAGACGTCGCCGCCGAGGCCAACCGCCTCACTGCGACCGAAGCAGCCATCGCGGACTGATACGACCACCGCGGGAGAGGGAACGGCAAGCGCACGCTCGGCGATCTACTCGAGCTGATGGAGAACGGGGACGGGCAGGCGGTGAACGCCTCCCCGTCTCCGCTCAGCGGGAGGCGACCGTCGCGTCTCGGCGTGTGTTCTGGCCTTCATTAGGAGCTCTGTTGCCGAGTCGGAGTCGACGCGGTTAGCACGCTGTCGTTCCAAGTCGACGACACTGGCCTGCGTCCGATGACTCTCTAGACACGTCAGTCACCGTCGCTTGAGGTCGAGAGAGTGTGTCGCTGTGCCATGCCCCTCGACTCCTGTCGTGCTGGATGGTCACCGTAAGCTGGTTCCGTCGAGCAACAGGTGAGGAGAACATCGTGAGGTCGAGGTGGTCACGTCTTCTTCGTGGCTTGCTGACGACCATTCTCGCGCTCACTGTTGCTGCGTTCTCGCACGTCGCCGGTGGAGGGTCCGCACCGGGTGTTCTCGGTACCGGCCTGGCTCTGGCGTTCGCCTTGCCCTTGGCTGTCGCGGTGACGGGCAAGAAGCTCTCAGCCGTACGCCTGTCGATCGCAGTCACCTTCGCGCAGCTCGCGTTCCACACCCTGTTCTCCCTCGGGTCCAGCGCCTCTGCGGTGACGGCCACCGGGGGTGGACATCACAGTCACGACGCCCTCGTCCTGAGCAGCAGTGATGCTACGAGCATGGCGGGGATGGCCGGGATGCACTCCGGTCCCTCCATGTGGATTGCGCACGGCGTTGCCGCCGTCGTGACCATCATCGGCATCTGGTTCGGTGAGCGGACCGTGCGCGCTCTGGCAGACCTTGCCCGGAACGGGATCTCTGTGGTCGTCTACGCCCTCGGGTTCATGCTCGCCCTCGTCGCTGAGCCCGTGCAGCTTCGTGCCGTCGTGGCGCACTTAGCACGTCTCGTCCCTCACGACTCGGGCATTGCGTGGTCGGCCCAGCCTCATCGCGGTCCACCGGCCGTCGCCTGACTCGTCACTCCGCGACGACACCATCAGGTGTCCTCTCGTGATGCTCGCTGTCGCCCTCTGAGGCGTACGAGCGTGTCGCGCACCCACCCCTGACCGTCCCTGCCGCGATCCAGCAGGAGATCGGTGATCTGCCGGGTGCGATCGTGATCGTGACCCCTGCTCCGGCCCGTGCGGTCGCGGTAGGTGGTCTGTTCGGCGCCGCTTGTCGGCGCCCGTCAGGACGTCTTCCTTGTTCCCCAATCTTCTTCTGTGCCCGCGCCCTCGCCCTTGCGGTGGGCGATCCTCGTGAGCACTCGGTCCACCGAGCTCGACGACGTCGACCTCGGCACCGGTTCTGCCCCGTTGCCGCCGCTGGGCCCCGTGAGTTCGGTGCTGGTGGCGTGCGTGCCCGTTGCTGTCGTCGTGATGATGGCGGGTCTGCTGTTCACCGGCGCCACGACGCAGACGCTGATCATCGACCCGGGCGACCTCGTCACCTACGGCCTGCCTATCGCCCGTATCGTGCACGATCTCGCGGCCGCCCTGACCATCGGGCTGCTGGTGCTCGCGGGCTTCGCCCTCCCGGGGTACGACCGCACACCTGGCGCCCTCGGCGTCGCCCAGTTCACGGCCGTCCGATGGGCGGCGTGGGCTGCCGGTGTCTGGTTCGTCGCGGGAAGCGCCGTGATCGTCCTCACCGCGGCGGGCGTCCTCGGGGTGCCCCTGACGGACCCAATCTTCCGGCGCCAGTTCGCCTACTTCGCCACCGGCTTGGAGCTGGGCCAGTCCCTGCTCGTGTCGACGGTGTGCGTACTGGTCGTGTTCTCGATCACCTATCTGACCCGCAGCGTCTCCTGGGCCGGCGGCGCAGCTGCCCTCTCCCTGCTCGCCCTGCTGCCGTTGTCGCTCTCCGGACACGCAGCCGGCAGCGACGAGCACGCCAACGCGGTGAACAGCCTCGCCATCCACCTCCTCGGCGTCACCGTCTGGGTCGGCGGCCTGACCGCGCTGGTCCTCCTGCGAAAGAAGATCGGCAGCGGCCTTCCCGTCGTCGCCGCCCGGTACTCAGCCCTCGCGGGATGGTCCTTCGTCGCCGTCGCGCTCTCAGGCGTGGTCAACGTCTCGCTCCGCTTCACCGGGATCGGTGACCTGGTCACGACCGGGTACGGGCTGCTGGTGTCGGCGAAGATCCTCATCCTGGTTGCCCTCGGCGTCGCTGGCGCCGTCCACCGGCGGCGTGTGATCCCGGGCCTGGTCCGCGAACCCACCCGGCGTCGGGCGTTCGTGCGGCTGGCTGTGGCCGAGGTCGCCCTGATGGCGGTGGCCATGGGGCTGTCGGTCGCGTTGTCCCGGAGCGCCCCTCCTGTACCCCAGACCTCGATCGCGAACGTCGACCCGCGGTCGTCGCTCATTGGGTTCACGTTCCCCGAACCAGTGTCGGTGTCGCGCATGTTGACCGCGTTCCACCCCGACTGGGCGTGGCTCGCGATCGCCGCGGTCTTCGCCGGCCTCTACCTCACCGGGGTCATCAAGCTCAGGAGGCGCGGCGACCGATGGTCCACAGCCCGCACCGTCCCGTGGGTGGCCGGCTGCGTCATGCTCGCCTACGCCACCAGCGGCGGCCCCGGCGTCTACGGGGCCGTGCACTTCAGCACCCACATGATCCAACACATGCTGCTGATGATGTACGTGCCGCCACTGCTGGTGCTCGGCGCCCCCGTCACCCTGCTGCTGCGCCTGGTACCGGCCCGCCGGGACCGCAGCCGTGGCGTCCGCGAGTGGGTGCTGCTGCTGACACACTCCCGCTACGCCCGGCTCGTCACCCATCCGATCGTCGCCGCGGTGGTGTTCGCGGGCAGCCTCATCGCGTTCTACTACACCGGCTGGTTCCGGTGGTCGCTCGAGACCCACCAGGGTCACCTGCTGATGACGGTGCACTTCCTGATCAGCGGCTACCTGTTCTTCTTCGTCCTCATCGGCATCGACCCCGGCCCGAAGCGGCCGCCGTACCCGATGCGGTTGATCATCCTGCTGGCCACGATGGCGTTCCACGCCTTCTTCGGCCTGGCGATCATGTCCGGCACCGAAGTCCTCGCCCTGGACTGGTGGCATGCCCTCGACGCCACCGACGACACGGCCCTGCTGGCCGATCAGGTCACCGGAGGCGGCATCGCCTGGGGTGCAGGGGAGTTCCCCGTTGTCCTCGTGGCCCTGATGGTCGTCTGGCAGTGGTCGCGGTCTGAGGAGCGTGCCGCGAAACGGTACGACCGGAAGGCCGACCGCGACGACGACGCGACCTTGCGCGCCTACAACGACCAGCTCGCCCGCCTGAACGGCACCGACACCCCCCGGAAAGAGTCATGACCCCCACCACCTCCCGCACCATCACCCGGACCGCAGGTGCCGTGTTCGCCGCGGTCCTCCTCGCCATCGGCGCGGCAGTCGGTGTCGCGGCACCGGCGCAGGCGCACGACCAGATCATCTCGACCTCCCCCAGCGAGGACGGCCACGTCGACACCGCCCCGGCTGAGGTGTCGATGGTCTACACCGACTCCCTCATCGAAGTCGGCGCCGTCGTGCTCGTGATGGACGACACCGACAAGGACTGGGCCGACGGCCCCGTCGCCCTCGACGGCCCCAACGCCACCCAGGCGATCAAGCCCGGGATACCGGACGGGATCTATCAGGTTCGGTGGCGGGTCGTGTCAAGCGACGGCCACCCCATCTCCGGTGTCTACGACTTCGCCGTCGGCACCGCCACCCTCACCGCCGACACCAGCCCGAAGACCGGCACAGGGACCAGTTCCGACGCGGAGGCGACCGGCGACCCGGCCGCGGCCGGCCCTGACGAGGGCACCGCGTCCGGTGCGACGTCGACGACCGACACGGTGTCTTCCACCGTCGTGATCGGGCTCCTTGGAGCGGTTGCCGGGCTGGCCGTCTTCGGTGGCGTCCTCTGGTTCCGCAACCGTCGCACCTCATGACTTCCCTGACCCACCACCATCACCTACAGAAAAGGATCACCATGCGCACCCTCACCACCACTGGCCTCGCCGCTTCCGCCGCTCTGCTGCTCGCCCTCACCGGGTGCAGCGCCGCCAGCCAGGACTCCGCCGAAGCGGACACCAGCACCGAAGCGGCTTCGCTGTCGATCGACGACGCCTGGGTCAAGGCCGCCGAGAGTGGCATGTCCGCAGCGTTCGGGACGCTCGAGAACGACTCCGACCAGGACGTCACCATCGTCAAGGCCGAGTCCGACGCGTCCCCGATGATGGAGCTTCACGAGACCGTCGCGAACGACGCCGGCGAGATGGTCATGCAGGAGAAGAAGGGCGGGTTCGTCATCCCCGCCGGCGGCTCCTACGAACTGAGCCCCGGCGCCAATCACCTCATGATGATGGGCCTCGACGCCCCCGTCACAGCCGGTGACGAGGTCGGGTTCACCCTGACCCTGACCGACGGGTCGACGTACGAGTTCACCGCTCCCGCGAAGGACTACTCGGGAGCGAACGAGACCTACGAGGGCGACGACATGTCCGACATGGACATGGGCGAGTGATGACCGACCCCACCCCTGAGAACACCCCTCGCGGTGTCAGCCGGCGCCACCTCCTCTTCGGAGGGGCGGCCGCCGGCCTCGGCGCCGCCGGCGCCATCGGCCTCAGCTACACCGCCCGAGGCACCACCCCGACCGCCGAGACGGCCGACGCGAAGCTCTCCGGTGCCGAGACGATCCCGTTCTACGGCACCCACCAAGCTGGCATCGACACCGCCCCCCAAGCCCACGCCGTCTACTACGCCCTCGACCTACTCCCGGGAACGGATGCGGCGGCCCTGCGGCGGATGATGCAGGTCCTCACCGACGACGCAGCACGCCTCAGCCAGGGAGACGCAGCCCTGGCCGACAGTGAACCCGAGCTGGCCTATGTCCCCGCACGGCTGACGGTGACGTTCGGCTTCGGGCCCGGCCTCGTCACCCGTGCCGCCGGCGCGGGGGCGGTCCCGTCGTGGCTGGGGCCGCTGCCGGCGTTCAGCGTCGACCGGCTCGACCCGGCCTACGGCGCCGGCGATCTGCTGATGCACATCGCCGCGGACGACCCAATGACCGTCGCCCACGCCGCCCGGATGCTGTTAAAGGACACCCGCTCCTTCGCCGCCCTCCGCTGGACCCAGACCGGGTTCCGGCGTGCCTCCGGGTCGGAGCTGAAGGGCACCACCATGCGGAACCTCTTCGGCCAAGTCGACGGGACCGTCAACCTCGAACCCGGCACGGCGGACTTCGACCGACTCGTCTGGCGGAACACCGGTCAAGCCTGGATGGCAGGCGGCACCGGGTTCGTACTCCGGCGGATCTCGATGGACCTCGACAAGTGGGACAAGCTCGACCGGTCAGGCCGCGAGCAATCCGTCGGCCGGACCTTGTCCAACGGGGCACCGCTGACCGGGGTGAACGAGCACGACGAGGCGGACTTCGAGGCGAAGACTCCCATCGGGTTCCCGGTGATCCCGGAGTTCTCCCACATGCGCCGGGCCCGGTCGGACAACCCCGACGAGCGCATCTTCCGCCGCGCCTACAACTACGACGACGCCCCCACCCCGGGGTCGTCGGTGTCGAACTCGGGGCTGCTGTTCGTGTCCTACCAAGCCGACGTCACCACCCAGTTCGTTCCCCTGCAACAACGTCTGAGCGATCTGGACCTGTTGAACGAATGGATCACCCCGGTCGGGTCGGCCGTGTTCGCGATGCCGCCCGGCTGCACCAGCAGTGGCTACATCGGCGACACCCTCTTCTGACCCTCCCACCCGTTCCAGCACCGCCTCCTTCACGAGCCACGAAAGACACCATGACCGAGACCCTGCAGCGCCCCACCCCGGCCTCTGACACCCCTCCCCCGCGCTTGAACACCTCGAAGGCGCATCGCCGGCAAGGTGCTCGCGCTCCCCCTGAGAGCCACAGACATGGCAATAGCGGTGGTCAGCAGGCAACACCAGCCCGGTGGTCCATCCCCTATCGGGCAGCTGAGCCCTATGCGCCGGCGAGTGAGAGAGATACGTTCGGCTCACACGTGATCGAGGAGGCTGCCATGGGCAGGGCGCAGAGCAGAAGATGGCGGGTCGCCGGCGCAGTGCTCGGCAGTCTGGGACGGGGCGTGGCCGCCGCGCTGGGGGTCATTGGCGTCGCACTCTCGGGTGTCCTCGGCGGTCAGGCGCCTGGGCCTGATCTGCCCCCACCGCGCAAGGAGTACCGGCCCTGACTCTCGACATCTGAACCCCGCCGCGACGTACCAAGGAACACTCATGATGAGCGGCCGAGGACTGGTCTCTCGGTCACCCCCCTGGCAGGGTCGTGTCATGAAGCTTGCTCGTGCTGGCGCCGCGTTCGTCGTCGCGCTGACGGCCCTCACGAGCGTGGCCGCGTGCTCGCTGAGCGAGGATGCGTACTCGGATCTCGAGGGACCTCGCACCGCGGACGAGATGACCCTGCCCTCCTCTCTCCCGGGGTACGCCCTCACCGACTTCGAGGCAGACACCGTTCGCTGGGTCGGCACGGACGACGGCGTGGACGTGTTCCTCGCACGCGGCACCCCGTCGAAGGCTTGCCTGCTCGCCTACGCCGACGAGAGTGCCTGGGCCAGCGGTTGCATGGACCCCGGGGGGACCCTCGGCTTGGGGAGCAGCCTGACGTTGACTGTTCGGCCGGACGGCGCCCCCGCTCCGGACGACTTCAAGTCCCTTTCCACGAACGTCTTCGTCCGCGAAGACGCCCCCTGACCCATCCCCTAACGGGCAGTCGAAGAACTGTTTCCACCTGCTTCATGAACAAGCGCTTTAGCGAGAAAGCGACATTGCCATCCGTCGATACGTGTGACGGCGACCCCGGATCGCGATGCTGTAGGCGATTAAGTTCTCGGGCAGAGCAATGCCGAAGAATCCGCAGTCGCCGAGGTGGTGAATGTCGGCGCCCGTCATCTTGGCCATGAGCGCGATACGACGGATGGTGTCTTCGTCTGAGCCTTCTTGTGAGGTACCCATTGCTGTCATGGTCAGTGCTCCGGCCATGTGGACGGTGTCGACCCAGCTACGAACTAATGCTTCGTGGCAGCCGGGGACGGTTCCAGGCGCAGGCAACATCACGATGTCCGCGCCGGCGGCGACGAACGCTTCGAGGGCAGCGGTGTCGACGATGCGGCTACCGGATTGAGAGACGCTGCCCGCGGCATGCATACGGCCGGCGATGATCACGGTCTCAGGCCCGGCAGCTTCGCGAGTAGTGACGACCGCACGGGCGAGGGACTCGTTGGTGACGCCCATGCCGGGGTTCCCGGTGAGGACGATCGCGTCGACGCCGAGCGCGACGGCTGCGGCGACGTTCTCCGGGGTGGCGAGTCGACCAGATGTCCCGCCTGAGCCGAAGTGGTCCTGTGTTGCCAGGTCGGCGTTCGGGTCAACGGGTTCGAGGTTGACGGCGATGAGGCGTCCGGTCAGGGTCTTGACCCGTCGGATGACCTCCGCGGGGCTTGTCGCCTCGACTGCGTCGACGGAGGGCTGGGTGACGTCGAGCATGTTGAGCACGATGAGGTCGGCCCCCATTGCGGCTGCGACCTCAGGGTTGCTGACGTCTTGGACTGCAGCCATCGCTGTGGCGATGACTTCGGCGGCGAGAACTCGGCCTTCGCTCGCTCCGATCGAAGCGATGATCTGTTTGCGGCTGTAGGTGGCTACTTCGCGAGCCGTGGTGTCGAGGAGGCGTTTCGTCATAGTGTCCCTTTCCGGGGAAATTTCAGTATATTCAATGAGCGGCGGGGCGGGTGGCTGCGGAGCCGCCCCAGAGGCCCTAGGCCTCCGTCCGATCTGCGGGTTACCGCTTGCCGTCGTCTTTCGTGACGGCGAGCCGGAAGCTGTACCGGTCGGCTCGGTAGATGTCCCGTGCGAATTCGATGAGCCGTCCCTGTCGTGAAGAGCTGACGCGCAGCACGCACAGAGCCGCCGATCCCGGCCGTACTCCGAGGAGGCCGCATTGGTCTTCGTCGAGCTCTGTTGCGGTGATCTCTTGTTCGGACCGGATCACTTCGTGTCCGAGCTCGGCGAGCTGTGCGTAGAGGGACTCACCGAGGCGAAGCCGGTCAAGGTCAAGGACCGCGGTGGGCAGATACGCCTCTTCGATGGCGATGGGTTCGTCGTCCGCGAGGCGGAGCCGGCGAAGGACCGTGCAGGGAGAGCCGATGGGGATTGACAGGCGCCGGGCGACTTCCTCATCCGCGTCGAGGACGGCGGCAGAGAGAACTCGGGAGGAGGCGGTGAAGCCGCGGCTGGCCATGTCCTCAGTGAACGAGGTGAGCTTCGGCGCCTTGGAGAAGATCTCGCGGGAACCAACGTACGTACCAGACCCGTGGATGTTGTAGACCAGACCCTCATCGATTAGACGAGCAATCGCCGCTCGGACTGTTTGTCGGCTGACGTTGTGCATCTCCATGAGGTCACGCTCCGACGGGAGGGCGTCGTGGGGGCGCAAGGACGAGGCGATGGTGGAACGGATCGACTGAGCGACCGCCTCGTACTTGTGCGCCATCCTGCCGCTCCTTCTTGTTCTTGCGTGTTCATCGTGACCCCTCACAATGGACTGCCCGGCATGGGTTCGAAGGATGGCCACACCGCCAGGCATCGGAACGCTGCTCGTTCCACGCCTGGGTACGGTCGTGTTCGACCCGACATGGTTCATCGGATGCGCTGCCACTCCGGCTTGTGGTCGTAGGTGTAGCGGTAGTAATCGGCGAGCTGCAGCCCGGCTGCTGCCTCTTCGTCGAGCACCACGGTGGCGTCTTTGTGGAGCTGAAGCGCGCTGCCCGGCACGAAGGAAGACAGGGGCCCCTCGATCGCGGCGGAGACAGCCGCAGCCTTCGCCGTGCCCTGGGCCACTAGAACCAACTCCTGGGCATCGAGAATGGTGCCGAGACCCTGTGTCATGCAGTGCGCGGGGACCTGATCCAGCGAGTCGAAGAAGCGTGCGTTGGCCTCCCGGGTGGACGGTGCCAGGGTCTTGATTCGAGTACGGGACGAAAACGACGAGGTGGGTTCGTTGAAACCGATGTGCCCGTTCGCCCCGATGCCGAGGATTTGCACGTCTACCCCGCCAGCATCCCGGATGGACGCGTCGTACTCTTGCGCCGCGGCCTCGAGGTCACCGGCGCGACCGTCCGGCACCCTCACCCGGGACGGGTCGAAGCCGAGCGGGCCGATCACGTCACGGGCGATCACGGACGCGTAGGACTCCGGATGTTCCAACGGAATTCCGACGTACTCGTCGAGGGCAAAGCCGCGAGCTTCGGCGAACGAGATCTCGCCCGCGTCGACACGCCGCCGAAGGTCTGTGTAGATGCCCTGCGGACTGGAACCGGTCGCGATCCCGATGACGGCGGCCGGCTTCTTCTGCACGACCGCCGCGATTTTTGCTGCAGCAACCCGACCGACCTCCGCGGGCGTGGGCAGGATGATGATCTCCACCGGTGCGCCCCTACGGTTCGATCGGTCGGATACGGCCGGCGTATTGGGCCTCGAAAGCCTGGTTGACGGTGTCGCCGTCAGGCAGGTTCATCGAACGGTAGACGGGAGGGCGCTCTCCGGCGTCGATGTACTGACGGCAGATGCCCTCGGTGAGCAGCTGCACGATGAAGACGCCGGCGAGGTTGGAGATCGCCCCGGTGCGCGTTCCGTCCTCGAGCTCGAGGGCGGCATCACCGGCCGGTGCACCCGAGTCGATGACGACGTCACCGTATTCGTAGAGCTTTTGACCGGACGTTGCTCGGGTGTCCACCTGCGAGCTGTGCTGCAACGATGTGATGACGACCAACTTGTGGCCGTTCTCCTTCACGATCCGGGCCATCTCAACCACAGAGCCGTTGATGCCCGAGTTCGACACGATCAGGAACGGATCGGCCGGCTGCGCACCGATGAGGTCGTAGACCGACTGTGCGAACGCGGGGTTCCGTTCCAGCGTCGGGTCGAGGAGGTCCTTCGGATCGAGGTCGCCGTACGTGGAGAGGTCACTGATCCGGACCAAATTGACCGGGAGAAGCCCACCTGCCCGACCACTCATCTCGTGCACGACGATTCGAGAGTGCCCGGTCCCGAAAGCCTGCAAGACACCGCCCGCCAACATCGACTCGGCGATGACATCGACAGCTGCATCCACATTGGCCAACTGCTCCGTGGCGATCCTGTCGAGGGTGTCTCGCGCCAATGCGAGGTAGTCGTAGTGCATCTTACTCCTCCAGCTGTCTGACGTTCGCAACCACCGTCCGGCGGCACGCTCATAAAACTGGAACGTACCACTTTTCGATCATGTAAACAGTTTTGCCCATGATTGACAGCGATACCCCCTCATGACATGGTGATGCCACTCAACTGGTACCGACCACTTAGGAGATGTCGTGCGCAGGAAGATCAATGGAGCTCTCGCCGTGTCGACCGGGCAGAACACGCCCGGGGCAAAGGGCAACCGCGGCCTCACCGAGGCTGGAACGCCGAATTTCGCCCCGATCGCTCGGGAGGTGCGCTCGTGAGCGCCGGCTCGACCGAGCAGCACACGCTCGAAGCGGGCGCCATCACGCTCTCGGGCGTCCTGATGCAGGCCCTAACCCACATCGGCCCGGCCGTGGGACTGCTGTTCACCTTCCAGGCCATTGCTGCAGTGACAGGGGTCTCCGTATCGCTGGCTCTCGGCATCGGCGGACTGGCGATGAGCTTGGTCGCCGTCTCTGTCATTCAGCTCTCGAAGAAGCGCTCCTCAGCTGGCGGCTACTTCAGCTGGGTGAGTGAGATCATCGGCCCCCGCACCGGGTTCATGGTCGCTTGGGCGTTCTTGCTGTTCGAACCCATCGGCGCCGGCATCAACCTCGCCTTCATGGGCGGCATCATCGAGTCGATCCTTCAGAGCACGACGGGCTTCTACCTCCCCTGGTGGCTCATCGCCCTCGCCGGAACTGCCCTGCTGACCGTCATCTCCTTGTTCGGACTCAAGCTCTCCATCGCCGTCGTCGTCGCGATGGGCTCTTTCGAAGTCCTCGTCGGACTCGCCCTAGCCTTCACCGGGCTCCTCAACCCGGGAGACGGCGGGTTCAACTTCGCCCCCTTCCTGCCGACAGAAGCCGTCAGCTTCAACGGGCTCTTCCTCGGAGTGGTGTTCTCGATCTTCACCTTCGCCGGATTCGAATCCGTCGCACCCCTCGCCGAGGAAAGCGCCAACCCCGCCAAGACGCTTCCTCGCGCGGTCATCCTCTCGCTCGTGATCGCGATCGCATTCTTCCTCTTCGTCGGCTGGGGAGTCCTCGTCGGCTGGGGAACGAACGACATCGCCTCCTTCATCTCCAACGGAGCGCCCGTCCTCGAACTCGCTCAGAACCTCTGGGGGCCCTGGTGGGTCCTGGTGTTGATCGCGTTCATCAACTCGGTCATCGGGATCGGGATCGCCGTGCAGAGCGCCTCAAGCCGTGTGCTGTTCGGGATGGCTCGATCCGGTGTGCTACCCAAGGGTCTCGCCGTCGTGCACCCCAAGCGCCGCACCCCGACCAACGCTGTCCTGCTGCAGTCCTTCATCACGCTGATCGTCTCGATCGGCGGCGGGTTCCTCCTGGGCACGCAGGGTGTCTTCGCCTTCGCCGGCATCGTCACCGTGATGCTGATCATCGTCGTGTACATCAGCGGCAACGTCTCGGTGTGGAAGCTCTACCGCAAGACCTACCCCAGCGAGTTCAGCACCCTGAAGCACCTGATCATCCCGATTGCCTCGAGCCTCCTGCTGCTCTACGTCGGCTACAAGACCCTCTTCCCGCTCCCCACCGGCACCAATGCGTGGGCACCGATCGTGGCTCTCGCGTGGCTCGTGATCGGCGGGATCATCGTCACGGTGCTGTCGGCCCGGGGGCACCTCGGCACTCTGGAACGTGCTGGGGACGCCATGACGGGAGCAACGGCGACGTTGGACGACCCCGCGAGCGACTAAGGCAAGCCCATCACGCGACACTGATGTGTCTTCGGGTCGTCGCCAAGCTCAAAGCCGAGCGGCGACCCAGTCCTCTACCTTCGAAAACCTGCCATCCGCTGATCCAGTTGTGACCGGCGGAATAAGAAACAGATCGAACTATGAACTCAACTCAGCAAACCCTGCTCGATTCTTTGTGTGGGGGCCTCATCGTGTCCTGCCAGGCGAATCCGGGCGAGGCGTTCTTCGACTCTGCCTCGATGGCGAAGTTCGCCAGCACGGCCCGTGCCGGAGGTGCCGTTGGTGTCCGGGTGCAAGGCCTCGACGACATCGCGCTCATTCACGAGCAGGTACCCCTTCCGCAGATCGGGCTGTGGAAGACCGCGGACATCGACAACGTGTTCATCACGCCGACACTCGATCACGCGATCGCCGTGGCAGCTGCGGGGGCGGAGATCATCGCCCTCGACGGCACCCGACGGCCTCGGCCTGATGACAAGACGCTGCGCGAGACCATCACGGCCATCCACGAGCGCACTGATGCCCTTGTCATGGCTGACGTCGCAACGGCCGCTGATGGGCTTGCAGCCGCTGACGCGGGCGCCGACATGATCAGCACGGCGCTCTCGGGCTACACCGCAGACACGCGTGGGAAGTACGACGGCCCAGACTTCGAACTCGTCCGGACGTTGACCACGACCCTCGACCTGCCGATCTTCGCCGAAGGCCGATTCCGCACCCCGGAGCACGCGGCCAGCGCGATCAAGCTCGGCGCGCACGGTGTCGTCATCGGCGCAGCCATCACCGACCCTACGGCCATCAGCACCTGGTTCGTCAACGCGATCAGTACCGCATCGACGTGCGGAGCAGCTGCACCAGATCGGACGCTGGGACGATGACGCGCATCCTCGCCGTCGACGGCGGCCAGTCAACGACCCGTCTGCAGCATTCCGAGGTCGAGCAGACGATCGAGGTCGAGGGTGTCGGCCGACTCGAGGGCGATCTCGTCACGATCACCGCTAGCGCGATCATCGACGGGTGGCGTCTCGCAGGCCACCCCGAGACCGACCGAGTAATGCTCGGCCTCACCACCGCACCCCCGGACAGAGAGCGGGCCGAAGCCATCTGCACACTCATCGGCCAGGCAACCGGCGCACAAGATGTCTGGCTGGCAGACGACTCTGTGACCGCCCACTACGGCGCCTTGTCCGGATCCGCCGGCGTCGCCCTCGTACCCGGCACCGGTGTCGCCTGCCTCGCTCTGCCGCACTCTGGCGAGCCACGCCTATTCGACGGGAACGGCTACCTTCTGGGGTGCTTGGGTTCTGCGTTCTGGATCGGCCAAACCGCAGTCGCGACAGTTCTTCGCAGGAAAGACGGGATCGGGCCGGCCACGGACCTCGAACTCGCCGCCGAACGACGCTTCGGCCCGATCAGCGAACTGCGGGAGAACATCCTCGCTGAGGCTCGCCCCGTGAACGCGGTTGCCCAGTTCACGCGAGACGTTCTGGCCGTAGCCGTCGAAGGAGACTTCGTCGCTCAGAGGATTCTCCGGGCAGCTGCTGTCGAGCTCGCCGCCACCGCCGAAGCAGCCGTCTCATGGATCGGCGACGACACTGTCCACGTCGCCGTAGGCGGGAACCTGCTCGCTCCCGGCACGGTCCTCCGAGGCTTCTTCGACGAGATCTTCCAGCAAACCTCACCGAGAGCGGTCCTGCGAACCGCGGACGCATCCGGCCTCACCGGCGCCCTCGCACTTGGTCACGACGACGTCGCCGACCGCTACGGCTCGCTCGTCCATTACTGGCGCTCACCCCGGTAAGGAGGAGGCACACGTGATCTCAAAGTCACCCGCGCCGCCCGAGCGAACTCTTCTCAAAGCTGCCCGTTCGGTCGATGCCGACGGTGAGAGGGCCGATGCCTGGGTCTTGATGAACGGTGATCGCATCGAATCAACCGGTACGGGATTGACTTGGCCGCCGTCCGACACAGAAGTTGACCTCGGCGACAGCATCCTCGTTCCCGGGTTCGTCGATCTCCACGGGCACAGAGGTGCAGGCTTCGCCTACGACCAGGACGAGGCATCGACCAGCGCCGCACTGAACATGCACAGGCAGCACGGAACCACACGGGCAGTATTGAGCCTGGTCACCGCCCCCATAGCATCGAGCAGTCCCTCACCCGAATCAGGAACATCATGCTGCGTGACGACCTCGTCCTCGGCGCACACCTCGAGGGCCCCTTCCTCGCCCCCGACAACCGTGGTGCCCACGATCTACAGCACCTGCGCGCCCCTTCCGCGGATCTCATCGATCGCATCCTCAGCGCCGGCGCAGGTGTCCTTCGACAAGTGACAATCGCGCCCGAACTCGAGGGCGCCCTCGACGCCATTCGGCGCTTTGCGGACCACGGCATCACTGTCGCCGTCGGGCACACTCAGGCCGACTACGTCTTGTCCAAAGCCGCGTTCGACGCAGGAGCGCGGATTTTGACCCACGCCTTCAACGCGATGCCAGGCATACATCACCGCAACCCTGGCCCGGTCATGGCCGCAGCGAGCGATCCCCGCGTGACGCTCGAGCTCGTGCTCGATGCCGTGCACGTCGAACCGGTTGTCGCGGGCGGCCTGTTTCAACTAGCACCAGGGCGAGTCGCGCTGATCACCGACGCAATGGCTGCAGCCGGCGCACCCGATGGGCGCTATCAGCTCGGGTCCCTCGACGTGGACGCCGCCGATGGGGTGGCCCGGCTCGACCGCTCCAACACCATCGCCGGTTCCACCCTTACACAGGACCAAGCCCTTCGCGTTGCCGTCAACAGTGCCGGCCTCGATCTCCCTACAGCGGTCCGCTCACTCACACACACCCCTGCGACCGCCCTTCATCTTGGTCATGAGCTGGGCATGCTCCGCACGGGATACAAGGCCGACCTCGTGGCCCTCTCCCCTGACTTTTCCGTTCTGAGAGTCTGGACAAATGGCCTTCGTGCCTCCTGAGGTGGCGAAAGCTCTCGATACCACCCCGCATCGCGCTGAACAGTCGTCAGCCGGGTAGCCGTAATCGGCAGTTTGCGACCGCCCGTGTGACGATCGTCTATCGGGCGGACGCGGATTGCTCTCTAACGGTGCCATCGCTGAATTCGATCTTGCCAGGGCAACCCATGCGGGAAGACACTGTGCGCCACCCCACCGACACAACGAGAGCAGAAATGAACCAGCGCAGGCAAAGTGGCCGGATGGACTGGCCTGAGGCATCCTCCACTTGTGAGTACTTATCCTGACGAGGCCTTGAGAGCAAGAAACTTGGTTTGGCACTACACGACCTTGGAGTCGCTTCAGCTCATCCTGGAGAGCGGCACCCTGATGGCTACTGAAGTCGGCTACCAAAACGATCCGCTCGAGCCGGACACCGCCTATGAAGCCATTCGGCTTGGGCTCCACAAGCTCGCCGAACAACCCTCCTATGGGCGCTTCGCGAACTCTGCCCTGCACTGGCAGAAGGAATGGCGAAACCACTTCGGATTCATTCGCGGGCACTCCGGGCGTTTGACAGGCACAAGCAGATTCATTTTCTGCGCGTCGACGGATCCCGACAACCTATACGCGTGGAGAACCTATGCTGCGGGTAGCCGCACCGGCTGCGCCATCGGCCTCGACGCTTCAGTACCCCTTGGCCTTTTTAGTCCAGCTAACGAGGCGGGCGTCCCGAACTTCAGCCCATGGACCACAGTCGAATACGACCAAGAAGCACTTGTTCGTATCGCCGTTGACACGCTCAAAAAGGTAGGCGACGTCTGGAATCGGGAAGCGGCGAGAGGAGATCGGGAAGCTCAAGCCCAGGAGGACGCAGGTATTCCAGAAAGCCTTGTTGAGTACAACGACTACGCCTTTGGTGTTCTACTTTCCGAATTTGGTGAGGCCATTGCAGAGGTCACTGCGGTCGCCAAGCACAGTTCATTCCGCGACGAGCACGAAACGCGGGTGACCGTCTCAGACGGCGCTTTCGCTGTCACCTTCTCTCCAGGACGGGACGGTCCGCGGCCCAGAGTACGACTGACTTCTACTCCTGCGTGGGGCAAGGTCGCGACTAAGCCGATGCCACTACCTATTCGCGCCATCGTTCTTGCCCCCAACGCCAGTAGCCAAGCATCCACGACCGCCCACTGGCTGCTGCACGCGAACGACTACCCCATCGACCCCGTTCAAGTGATAGACGAAAGCGGCCCAGAGCCAATCCTCTGGGAAGACCCCACACAAATGATTGAGCTCTACCATTCGGCTCACCCCTACCGAGATGTATGACCAGCTGGCGATCGACTATCGGACTCGCAAAGCCCAGCAGGCCCGCTCCATGGATGTAGTACGCAGCAGTTGGGTGACTATATTTCAACTATGAAGGTCTTTATTAGTTGGTCAGGTCACGCGGAGCGGCGCGTCGCGGAGTCTCTCTCGGAAACGCTCTCAGTCGTCACGGCTGGACGAGTTGAGCCTTTTGTATCGAGCCAGAGCATTCCCAAAGGAGCTCGAGGCATTCAAGCCATCGGAACTAATCTTTCCGCGTCGGACTACGGCATCGTGATTCTTTCCGCGGCCAATCAGCACGCCCCGTGGATTACTTACGAGGCTGGCGCACTCGCTAAGTCCGTGGAAGCTCCCGTAGCGACGCTTTTACTCGACCTGATCCCAAGCGATGTGACGGGGCCCCTCGAGTCCTTTCAAGCCACCGTTTTCACTTCACCGGACGACGTGAGACGGCTGTTCGTCGAGATAGCCCAGCTGGCGGACACGGCTATGCCCGAGAGGTCTGTCAGCATCCTTTTTGAAGCGGCCTGGTCGTCGCTTCGGGATTCCTGGACTCCGCCAACAAGCGACGACGCTGCGCACGAACCGCGGCGAGACGAAGCCGACATGCTCTCCGAACTGGTCAACCGAATGCGCCGCATGGAGCTACGGCTGGCCGACCCTGACAGATCCCCACGAAAGCTGACTAAAGAATGGGTTAAGGATCCTGAAGGCAAGGTTGAGCGTCTGAAATTTACAGCTACGCCGTCTGTTGGCATCGTCGCGACGCTGATCTCTCTGCTCTCTGCTTACGCGAACGGAGACGCGAGCGCGCGAGATGAACTACTCGAACTCGGCGTCGACCCCGACAGAAAAGCAGCATCTGTGAATGACGCCATCATGCAAATAACTAACGACATGAAGAAGCCCAGCGATTAAAGCCGACGAGGCGAAGCTTCTACTTAAAACTCGGATGTTCCGGCTCGCTGGATGGCTCGATAGACAGTCGAGCGGGCGACGCCGAACAGCTCGGCGATCTCACTCGTCGTGTGCTCGCCAGTACGGTGCAGCTGGACGAGGTGCTTCTCCTGCGAGGCGGTGAGCTTGGGCTTGCGTCCGCGGAGTTTGCCGGCGGCTTTGGCGATCGCCATGCCCTCTCGGGTGCGGGCGCGGATGAGGTCGGCCTCGAACTCGGCCACCATTCCGAGGACGTTGAAGAGCAGCCGGCCGACGGGGTCGGTGGGGTCATAGACCGCTCCCCCCCAGGTTCAAGGCGACGCCCTTCTTCGTCAGCTCGTCCGCGATGTCCGTCGCGTCGCGCAGCGAGCGGGCGAGACGGTCGAGCTTCGTGACCACGAGGACGTCGCCGGCACGGCACGCGGCCAGCGCCTCTCGGAGCCCTGGCCGTGCTCGAGTCGTGCCCGAGAGGCCGTGGTCAACATGCACGTGTTGCTCGTCAACACCCAATGCTGCAAGACCGTCACGCTGTGATGCAAGATCTTGTCCCGAGGTCGAAACGCGGGCATATCCGATGAGCATCCGACGACTGTAGCGTTCAGACCCCCTTCACCGGGCACTTTTACGGGACAGGCATACGCGAATCCGCTGGCCAGGCGCCGCTTGGCCTCGGGCGACCGAAACGGCCCGGCGCAAGTGTCCCGATGAACGACCGGCTATCGGACACTCAGCGGGTCTCCTGTCAGCGGTGGCTCCTACGCTGAGGATGTGATTGACGCTCCCGAGTACCCAACCGACGACGAAGTCCTCCAGGCGTTCAACTCGTACGTCAAGGAACGAGCGGACGCGGGCGTGCTGTTCGCGAAGGCGGTGAGCTCGCTGATGTTCGATGGATCGACGCTCCTAGCGACGTTCGACCCCGCTTCGGCCGGCGCAGAGGAGGACGCGTTCCTCGCGGCGAATCCGTTCGAGAGCTTGGCGGAGTTCATCGGCACGCCTGTCGCATTCGCTGACCTCGAAGGACAGCGAATCCGTCGACGGGTGAGCACGATCAGCGCGACGCTTCGCAGTGGCCGCGACCTTGGCTCGGTGCCCGTCAGCGCTGTCTACCGGGCCAGCACCGGGCAGGACTGGGAACCCGGCAAGTAGAAGTGGTGCCGTCCGGGCAGGTTGATGTTCGCGTCCGTCACATCGCCGGGGCGGTTGTCGGGTACTCCGAACCGGCCAGCGCGCGTTGAACCAGGCGGCGGCTTTTTCAATGACTGCTGTTGATAATCGATCAGCTCCTAGGCGCAAGTGTCGCGAAAGGCTTCCGGTCAAGGACCGCACTCTGGGACACATTGGATGTCGGGACCTGTGACTACGATTCGGCCATGGGAAGTCCACGCCGTCAGGGATCCGACTCGCGCTGCTGCACCGCAGATGACGTGCCCTACGTTTGGCGCGACTACGTCGACCCCTCCCACGCCAAAGTCCTGGAGCTGCGGACCTGGATGGACAGCCTCGTACCGTTTGCGCGGGCCATTGAAGAAGGCGAGCAGCTCGACCTTTTCGACGCCGCCGCGCGCGGGCAGCTCTACGACACTGGCGATGAAGCAACACCCATCAAGCCCATCGTCACGGACCCTGAGATCTTCGAACTGCGCCGTACGGCGCTGTCGAAGAAGCTGCGGTTCTACCACGGGGAGCCAGCAGAGCTCCCGACGCAGCTCGTCTCGGTGCATCGCCACATCAAAGACCGCAACGAGACCCAGCAAGCCGAGATTGAGCACGCGGCAGACCGCTACAACCACGGCCGTCCCTCGATGTGGGTCCCCAAGTAGACTTGCACAACCTTCAGGTTGTCGGGATAAGCTGCCGGTCATGCCCGCCCGAATCGATGCCATCCGTCCTGCCGTCAACCTGGTTCTGGCAAAGGCGCGCGCTCGACTTTTGGCTCGCTCCGATCGGCAGTTCAAGAGCGATCTCATCGCGCAACGACGACGCGCGGGGATGACGCAGAAGGACGTTGCCGAGCTGCTTGGCATCAGTCAGCAGGCCGTAACCAAGCTCGAGCGGTACGACTCCGATCCCAAGCTGTCATCCCTGCGTCGATATGCCAACGCGGTCGGCGCCATCGTCGAACACCGGGTCGTTCCTGACGTCGGGCAGTCTGCGCTGCTCGCGGAGAACTCGCGGTGGGAGCCAGTCAGCCGAGAAGCTGTCCTCCCCCTGCGTCGTTCAAACGCCCTCACGGTTGCGGATGTCTCCGAAGCCGTGACGTCCGCGTGGAGCGGAACATCGACGACTGTGCTGCCGGTGCGGAGCTAACGGCATGCCCACCGAGCTGACCGCCGAAGACATCGCCGACGTCCATGCCGTGATCGCAGCGTCCGAACTGCGCTCCATCGAGTACTACGAGATGTCAGCTAAGCGGTACGACGTCCCACAGGAACTTGTCGAAACCAAGGACGGACAACTTCGCATCGCGATACAGCAGCGCAGCGACGGCGAGAGCTTCGGCGTCCGGCTGAACGCAAGCCTGACGATGGCGCTCGGCGAAGCAAACGTCAGCGTCGCCGGCGAGTACGCCCTCACAGAGGAGCTGAAGCTGACCACCCGTGCGGTCCAACTCTTTGCGAACGAGGTGGGCGTGATGGCGGTGTATCCCTACCTTCGCGAGGCAGTCGCATCTATCACTGGCCGCGTGTTCAAGGAACCCTTGCATCTGCAGATGATTTCCCGGGGAGATATCGTGACCGAAGTGGATGCGCGCGGCGCATAAGCGCTACGCCTGACTCATCAATCGTTCACCGAACGGTCGGCAGCTCTAGACACTCCCCCGGATCTCCGGGTGAGACACCGTCTCAGATAGGCCGTCCGGAATAGGTTCCGGTGACGGTGCCTTCTGTGAGACAGAACGTATGACCTCCGGCACCCTCGTGGGCTACGCCCGCGTCTCCACCGACGCTCAGGATCTCACCGCGCAGAGAGACGCCCTCACGGGCCTAGGCGTGCCGCTCGAGCGGGTCTACAGCGACCGCGGCATGACTGGGACCAACCGGGAGCGACCGGGACTCAGGGAGGCCCTGGCGGCCTGCCGGCAGGGCGACACTCTCGTCGTGACGAAGCTCGCTCGCCTGGCGCGGTCGCTGCGGGACGCTACCGACATCGCCGAGGAGCTGACGCGCCGCGAGGTGCGGCTGAACCTCGGAGGGTCGCTCTACGACCCGACCGACCCCGTGGGCCGGCTGCTGTTCAACGTCCTGGGGATGGTGGCCGAGTTCGAGTCGGACCTGATCAGAGCGCGCACGCGCGAGGGCATGGCCACGGCGAAGGTCCGCGGGAAGTTGAAGGGCCGGCGGCCGAAGCTCTCCCCCGTGCAGGAGCGGCACATGGTGGCGCTGCACCGGGCGGGTGACCACACGGTCGCCGAGCTCGTGGAGCTATTCGGCGTCGGGCGAGCGACGGTGTACCGGGCCCTCGAGCGCCACCCCGTCGACGTCGACGGCAGCGTGACGCTCCCCCGCGTCGACACTTAGAGCGGACTGTAGGCGAAGGCCTACTACCTGGGCAGCAACGCTCCGATCTTCCGCTGCTCCGCGTCGGCCGCCTTGGACCATCCATGGTCATGGTCTCCGGCCGTGCCATTGAGGACGGTCTGGAGCACGTCGCGCCGAGCAGTGACCTCTTCCGCAGTCATGTCGGCAGGGCCGAAGTACAGGTCTGAACGATTTGGCTTGTCGCCACCGAACGTGACTACGAGGACGACCATGTCCTTGTAGTTGGTGTCGTAGTCCAGGTGAGCAGTGAGGACGTGGTCAGTGTTGACGAGCATGATGCCGCCTTGCGCTTCCTCGAACTGAATGAACATCTGTTTCCCCTTAGTATGAAACTACGGACTTACTGAACTACTTATAAGTCGAGCTGAGACTCGACGCGCTGAGCGATGGCCGCCTGTAGATCCTCGTTCTCGGCGAGCTCGGAGACGAGTGCTCTGATGACGTGGACGTGTGCAACGCGAGCGCGCCCCTGCGTGGTCGCCAGGCTGGCGGCGTAGGCGATCAGCCCTCGGTAGACCTGCGGGGGCAGGTCGGCGGTGATGCGAACAGGCTTCGCCCGAACGGTGGCCGGGCGAGCAGGAGGCGACGACCGAACGGGCCCACTAGCGGTCTCCGAGTCCTCGGCCACTGGCCGGGTTCTCTGGGTGGCTCGTGCCGCGCGAGCCCGGATCTCGTCTGCCTTGCTCATCGGCTCGCCACCAGCTTCTCGATCTCGGCAGCTGCGTCGGCGTACTTGCCGAGTTCGGTGACGGCCCCGCCGAACGCCTGCGCGATGGGCTCGCGGCGGGGAATCGTGGCCGTGAGAACGGTGTGCCCTTCCTCGGTCATCAGCTCGCGGTACATCGGCGTGCTGTTGGCGTTGGTGACGGTCCGGTTCATCAGGACCGCGGACACCAGCGGAGTCGCCCGCAGCGGCTCGACGTCCTCGATAGCCGCCCACACCTCCGGCAAGCGCTCGTACTCCCCCATCGTCGGAGCCATCGACACGATCGCGACGTCAGCGGCTCGGAGTGCCGAGGCAACGATGCCGGCCTGCTCCTCGAGCGGCGGGGTGTCAATGACCACGACGTCAGTCGACGTCGGCACGATGCCGACAAGACGTTTGTGAATGTCCTTCACTGGAAGGGCGATGGTCGGGATGGACCATTCACCTTGCTCACTCCACCGAAGCGCCGATCCCTGCGGGTCCGCGTCGACAACGATCACGCTCTGGCCCCTGGCCGCAAACGCATGAGCTAGGTAGGCGCTGGTCGTCGTCTTGCCCGACCCGCCCTTGAAGTTCGTGACGGTGATGACTCGCATGACCCCACTCTATACAGACTTACGCGTTTCAGTAACCCCGTATTAATTTGACTACGGAACTGCGCGACTACTGTTTTCCGTAAAAGCGTAACTACGGAAGTACTGAACAGGTCTACCAGCCAGCGCCAGTCCTGTCAGCATGAGCCTCGCTGCCTCATGGGAGGCTCATGGGATGACTCGGTACCAGTTGAAGCGGGATCACCCGCGGACGGGACGAGTACGGCCGGTCGGTGCTGAGGATCTGCGCCCCCTGGCCTGGCTGCGGATCACGTACGCCGAGCACGGCCACAAGGTCGTGCGCCTCGACGTCTACAGTCACGCGGCCGCGGTGCAAGGCCGCCTGTGGCGGGGGAGTGCGTCGACGGTCGCGGAGGCCGTGGCTTTCTGCCACGAGCACGCGGCCGAGCTGGCCGAGCTCGGACGAGCTCGGACGAGACGAGCCGCTGCCGGCAGACCTGCCCGGTGCGCCTGTGCACCGCTGGGGTTTCTCGAACGTCGTCGACGTCGGCTGAGCGGGGAGGGTTCACGCGGGGTTCCCGTGCCAGCGGACGTAGTTGGCGGCGAGCTTCATGCGGACGACCAGGTACGCCTCGGGGTCGTTGACGGTGCCGGCGTCCTTGGGGGTCTGGTCGAGTTCGCCGTCAATAACGGCCCAGAGGCGGATGAGGTCGCCGTAGGTGTACCGGTCGGCGTCGAAGCCGGAGCGGTAGACGATGCGCTGCACGCGGAGCGTTGAGAGGGCGTCGGGGAGCCAGGGGAGGCCCTGGACGAGGCGGGCGGCGAGGCGTTGCAGCGTCAGGGAGCGGGGTTGGTCGGCGCCTGGGCTGAATTTCGCTCGCCTTCGTCGGTGCTGTGGCCGCGAAGCGGCCTCCGAGTGCGGCTTGCCGCGCGTTGGGTAGGAGTTAAGAGAGTGGGTAGATGGGTGAAGGCGAGAAGCAGTAGCTAGGTGCTCATTTTGAGCAGAACCAAGGGTCACGGGCATGTTCAGGGCACGGAGGGACGCGGCGCGAAGCTGCTTGCCGCCGTGCAGGGCGGCGGCTTCCAGGCGCTCGAGGTGGAGCAGGTAGCGTCCGGTGCGGATGGTGACCAGGCAGCCCAGGGCCTCCATGAGGGCGCGTGCTCGGCGGGCGGTGATCTTGCTCATGCCGACCAGGCGGGCGAGGGTGTCGTGGGAAGTGGCGATGTTGCGGCCGGTACGGCGGTTGGCGGTGCTGGCTTCGGCGCGGGCGAAGGCGAGAAAGGTGTCGCGCTTAATCGAGATGCGGCGCCGGTGAGCTTCGCCCGTGGGCGTGGCCAGGGCGGCCGTGACGGCGGCTATCCACGCGTCAGAGGACGTGGGGGAGCGGACGTCGGCGTAGTCGGTCTCGGGGGCGAACAGGAGCCACGACGCGCCTCGTCGGGACGGCTGGGGGAAGGGCAGACGCCGGTGCCGGAGCGGGTTTTGCGTGGCACGTGGGGGTGTCCTCGCTTGTGGGGACACGTCCGGTAAGCGAGGCAGATCGACTGACGATCGTCCAGGTGCGTCAAATGCATCAGACATCACCCGATTTTTGGGATGCGTCAGCGCCGAAACGGGAGCTACTATGGCTTCATTCCTTCCGGTTCACCGGTAGGTACGACGAAGCGCCGGCCGCCAAGCCGGATCTTCTTCACGTAGCTCGAAACCTGTTCGGTCGCCAAACAGATGCAGGTTCGAGCCAGAGCTTTAGGCCCCCGCTGAGCGGGGGCCTTTCTCGTTAAGCCGCGTCGATAGGCAGCTCCCCGTCACGGTTCGTCTTGGGCAGCCACGTGGGCACGCCGTCCTCCGTCAGCTCCGTCTCGAGGTGGTCGACGACCAGCTCGAAGAGGACGGCTGCGGAGAGCTTGGAGCTCGAGGCGATGGTCTTAAAGCGTTCGCGGCGTCCGCGCTCGACTTCGAACCCAAGCACGGCTGGATCAACCAGTTTCCCGCGCGCACGTCGATAATCTGCCATGCCGACCACTTAACCCTAGGCCTCGGCTTAAGTCATACCGACACGCGGGCTGGTCTAGTCGCGCCAGGGGTCCTCGGTACGGGCGGTGTTGCGGCTGAGCATCTCGACGAAGCTGATGACGCCGTTGGTGCGTCGCGCCACGCGGCGCGCAATGCGGATGAATGCCAGGCCCACGATGACGAAGGCCAGGGTCCCGAGGGGCACGAGTTGAGCCGCTTGGTAGGTGTCGGGGTAGGCGAGGGTCACGGGTGTCAGGGCAAGCCGGATCGGTACAAGAGCGAAGCCAATGGCCATCAGTACGCGGCCGCGTGTGTCGATGCGCGCGGCGCGTAGCTGCTCGCGGCCGTCGCCGAATTGGGTATGACCGATTGAGTAAAGGACCGCCACGAGCAGGAGCACGGACAGGTAGCTGAGGTACATGAGCGTGACGGCGGTGTACCAGGCGACGACGGGCTCGTCTACGGCGATCTCTAGCTGCGGCGAGGAGGTCTGGACGTCGGCTGCGACAAAGAGCACGAGGAGCAGCGCCGAGGTGGCAGCGAAGACTATACGGCCCGGCAGGCCCGAGATGAACCGGATAAGTCGGGGGCTGTCGAGCCCTTTGGCGAGCTGGTCGCCGAGTAAGACAACTGCGACGAACAAGATGATTTTGGAGGCCGGGTCTGGCAGGTTTTCTCCGGGAATGATGACGTCAAGGGCGCTGTAGACGGGCGGGGTGATCATGGTGAACGCGACGATCACGAGCAGGCCGGAGAGGACGAGGGGGCGCCCGCGGCCCTTGGTGAACGCGGGCACGCGCAGGGCTGTGAGGATGGCCGCGACGAGCAGAACGACGGCTGTGGCGGTGGTCATCAGCCGAGCGTATCCCTGAACTTCTGCACCCTCGC
>Ga0265798_10000396_pt1 | contig 77292 bp, 72 predicted proteins | sample P3T30metagenome_FD_192430 | JGI IMG/M metagenome (GOLD analysis project Ga0265798, IMG submission 192430) | Plant litter microbial communities from East Loma Ridge, Irvine, California - P3 T30 | ecosystem: Environmental > Terrestrial > Plant litter > Unclassified | place: USA: California... | reverse complement strand
GCACGCGCGCAAACCATTTCTTGAAACCTGCGCCTTTCATGATGGCTCCGTCTCGATGCCGATACGGATTGGACAGCAAGGCAGCTCGGCAGTTCAGTGCTCATCCACAGCTAACGATGACAGCGCCTTTTTCGTCTGACGACTGCAAAAAACTGCACGGATCATGCAACAGCGGGGTTTTACTGGCAGACCGCGGCTTGATTGACGCCTTGCATGCCGAACGCCGTGCTACCTTGATTGACGAGCTCAACCGTTCGGTCGAGGAATATGCGTCCGACCAATTAGCTGATTGCCGTGCTGGCCGTCGTGAGCGTCCCGCTCGGCGGCTGCGCCGGCACGCCTGCGCGCGAGCATGGCGTGACCCGCGCGCAAGCCATCGCCGTACTCGACAAGATGAACACCTGCTGGCAGACGCGCACGCCAGCCACCGAATGGGCGTTCTGGGACGTGGCTGCTTATCACACCGGGAATATGGAAGCCTATCGCGTCGCCGGCAATCCTGCCTGGTTGCGCTATTCCGAAGCCTGGGCCGAGCACAACCGCTGGACGGGCGCGAAGTCGAGCGACCGCTCGCGCTGGAAGTACAGCTATGGCGAAACCGACGACTACGTGCTGTTCGGCGACTGGCAGATCGCGTTCCAGACTTATGCCGACCTGTACGCGTTGAACAAGGACCCGCAGCGCATCGCGCGTGCCCGCGAAGTCATGGAATACCAGATGAGCACGGCCAACCGGGATTACTGGTGGTGGGCCGATGGCCTGTACATGGTGATGCCGGTGATGACCAAGCTGTACAAGATCACGGGCGAGCGGCGCTATCTGGACAAACTGCACGACTATTTCGACTACGCCGACGGCATCATGTACGACCCGCAAGAGCAGCTGTATTACCGCGACGGCAAGTACGTCTATCCTCGCCACAAGAGCGTGAACGGCAAAAAGGATTTCTGGGCACGCGGCGACGGCTGGGTGTTTGCCGGGCTGGCCAAGGTGCTGGCCGACCTGCCGCAGGACGATCCTCATCGCGCGCGCTACCTCGAACGGTTCCCCGCGCAGGACTGGACACAGAAGAAGGCGTTCAACGGTGTGGCCTTCCCGAAGGACTATGCGGTAAATTACTGATCACCTCGTAAGGTGAACGGCTCCGCCGTCCACGCGGTGATGGTTTGCTGCGAAATCATTCGGCGCGATGCCGGAGCCCTTGCTTATCGACGCGTGGACGGCAAAGCCGTCCACGCTACGTTCGGACAGTGGCCCAATCCAATGCACGCGAAATTTCGCGTATCAATGGAACGAAAACATTACCGTGCTCGACAGCGCGCCCGACTCGAGCAGGAACCAGGTTGCTGCGCTGGCAAGGGCCAGGTGGACTGCGGTCCACGTCATTGGATGGCGGCGCGACATGATGGTTCTCCCGAGTGATGCAATGCTGTTGATGATGGTGACATCATAGTCAGCCGTCGTCGTCTACGGCATCGGCAAAAAATCCGTCGCACTGTAGGAATAAACCTCGGACACAATCCCTGTCGCATATTTGTCTCGGGTTCGTGCGCCCGAAAGAGGCGCTCCTACGCCTGAAGTAGGTAGCGTCCTATAGTCGAGTCGCGAGGGTCAAATTAAAGTTGGCTCCACCATGACACGACACGACCCCACCCTCATGCACCGCGGCCTGCTCGCCGTGCGCCGCAACACCATCCGCCGTCTGCTGAACGCCGTCTTCGGTATTGCGCAATTGCGCGAAGGCCAGCAACGGGTGATCGACAGCGTCCTCGATGGCAAGGACACCCTGGCCATCATGCCCACCGGCGGCGGCAAGTCGCTGTGCTACCAGATCCCGGCCAAGATGCTGGAAGGGATCACCATCGTCGTCTCGCCGTTGATCTCGCTGATGAAGGACCAGCTCGAGAAGCTCGAAGAGCTCGGCATCCGCTCGGTGCAGGTGAACAGCAGCCTGAACGCCGAGGAAGAACACGCCGCGATCGAGGCCATCGAGACCGAAGCCTGCGAGATCGTGTTCTGCACCCCGGAGCGGCTGGTGTCGCCCGAATTCATCGCCGTGCTGCAGAAGGTCAAGCTCGACATCGTGGTCATCGACGAGGCGCACTGCATTTCGCAATGGGGCCATGATTTCCGTCCCGCCTACATCGGCCTGAGCAGCGCGCTGCAGGCGATCGGCAAGCCGCCGGTGCTGGCCCTGACCGCCACCGCTACCGAGGAATGCATCGCCGACATCGGCAAGCAGCTGGGGCGCAAGCTGAACGTGATCAACACCGGCGTGTACCGGCCCAACCTGCACTACGGGGTGGTGCAGGTGACCAATCCCCAGGAAAAATACCAGCAGGCGCTGCGCCTGGTTCAGGAAACGCCGGGCGTCGGCATCGTGTATGCCGCCACCGTCAAGGCCGCCGAGGAAATGCTGGACGTGCTGGAAGCGGCCGGCGAGTCGGTCACGATCTACCACGGCAAGCTGCCGGCGGCCGAGCGCAAGGCCAACCAGGACCTGTTCATGGAAGGCGAACGGCGCGTGATGGTCGCCACCAATGCCTTCGGCATGGGGATCGACAAGAGCGATACCCGCTTCGTGATCCATTTGCAGATCCCGGCCAACCTGGAGTCGTATTACCAGGAATCGGGCCGGGCCGGGCGCGACGGCCTGGACGCCAAGTGCACGCTGCTGTTCCTGCAGGACGACAAGCGCCTGCAGCAGTTCTTTCTGATGAAGCATTATCCGAGCGCCGACGAACTGCAGCTGGTGCATGCCGCCGTGCGCGGCCTGGCCGACGACGGCGCGGTGACGAGCGAGCGTCTCGACGAAGCGCTGCAAGACCTGGCGGACGCCAACATCAAGGTCTGCCTCAAGCTGCTCAAGGACGCCAAGCTGTTGCGCCAGAACCGCAAGCTCGAATACGTGCCGGCCAATAGCGAGCCGAAGCCGGGTGTGTTTGCCGAACTGGCCGAGGTCTACGTACAGAAGCAGGAGCACGACAAGGAAGCGTTGAACCAGATGGTGAGCTACGCGGTCAGTGGCTTTTGCCGCTGGAAGCTGATGCTCGACTACTTCGGCGACAGCGTCGATGGCTTGGAGAAGTGCTGCAAGTGCGACAACTGCCTCAATCCGCCGGCGGCGCTGCTGGAAGACATCGCCATCCGCGACGACGAGTTCGACCGCGAGCCGGAACCGGAACCGAGCGGTCCGCACTATGAAGTCGGCGCGCGCGCCAAGTCGGCCAAGTATGGCGTCGGCGTGGTGGTGGCGGCGGCCGGCGACCAGGTCACGCTGGAGTTCCCGGACGGCGAAACGCGCAGCTTCATGGCCGAATTCCTGAAACCCAGCCGAGCGAGGAAATAAGCCGATGGGGGACATGGTCGTCGTTCGCAAGGAAGGTTTGTACTGCGTGCCGGGAGATTTCTACATCGACCCATGGCGCCCGGTGCCGCGCGCCGTGATCACCCACGCCCATGGCGACCATGCGCGTACCGGCAGCGGCCACTATCTGGCGGCCGCGCCCGGGATCGGCGTGCTCAAGTCGCGCCTGGGCGACATCTCGGTCGACAGCCTGCAGTACGGGGAACGGGTGACCCACAACGGCGTCACGGTGTCGCTGCATCCGGCCGGGCACGTCCTTGGCTCGGCGCAGGTGCGCATGGAATGCGGCGGCGAAGTGTGGGTGGCCTCGGGCGACTACAAGGTCGAACCCGATAAAACCTGCGACCCGTTCGAGCCGGTGCGCTGCGATACGTTCATCACCGAATCGACCTTCGGCCTGCCGATCTACCGCTGGCAGGCCGAGCAGCAATTGATGGACGAGATCAACGCATGGTGGCGCAAGAACGCGGACGAGGGCCGGTGCTCGGTCGTGTTCGCGTATTCCTTCGGCAAGGCGCAGCGCATCCTGGCCGGGCTGGATGCGAGCATCGGGCCGATCGTCTGTCACGGTTCGGTCGAACCATTGAACCGCGCCTACCGCGCCGAGGGCGTGGAGATTCCGCCGACCGTGCTGGTGAGCGACATCGACAAGGCGGCGCTGCGGCGCGCACTGGTGGTGGCGCCGCCGTCCGCCAGCGGCTCGCCGTGGATGAAGCGCTTCGGCGACTACAGCGACTCGTTCGCCAGCGGCTGGATGCTGCTGCGCGGCGCGCGCCGCCGGCGCGGCGTGGACCGCGGCTTCGTGCTGTCGGACCATGCCGACTGGCCGGGCTTGATGAGCGCCATCAAGGCGACCGAAGCGGAGCGCGTGATCGTGACCCACGGTTCGATTCCGACGCTGGTGCGCTGGTTGTGCCAGAACGGGCTGGATGCGTCCGGGTTCGATACCGAATACGGCGACGAGGAAGAGGATGAGTCGACGCCGCCAGCCGAATCTTCGTTGCCTGCGGCAGCGTCCAGGGAAGCGGCCAAGGAAGAGGACAACGTGCAGGAAGGCGCCGCAGGAGCTGCCGATGCGTGAATTCGCCCGCCTGTACGCCGATCTCGACGAAACCACGTCCACCACGCGCAAGCTGGAAGCGCTGCAAGCCTATTTTTCCAGTGCCACGCCGGAGAATGCCGCCTGGGCGGTGTACTTCCTGGCCGGCGGCAAGCCGCGCCAGGCGGTGCCGACCAAGCTGCTGCGCCAGTACGCGATCGAGTACGCGGGGCTGGACGAGTGGCTGTTCGACGAGTCGTACCACGCGGTCGGCGACTTCGCCGAGACCATCGCCCACATCCTGCCGCCACCCACCGAACGTTCGGACGTTGGCCTGGCGGTGTGGATGGAAGAGCGCATCGCGCCCCTGCGCGGCGCCGAGCCGCTGCGCGTACGTGAAGCGCTGTTCTCGTATTGGAACGAACTCGATTGGCGCGAACGCTTCCTGCTGATCAAACTGATCGGCGGCGGCTTCAGGGTCGGCGTCTCCAAGCTCTTGGTGACGCGCGCGCTGGCCGCGATCGCGGCGGTGGACAGCAAATTGATCGCCCAGCGCCTGATGGGCTGGACCGACGGCCGGGTGAAACCGACCGCCGACGGCTTCCTGCAGCTGATCGCGGAGCAGTCCGACGACGAACATAAACTGCGCGGCGGCCAGCCGTATCCGTTCTTCCTGTCGCATCAGCTCAATGGCGATCCGTCGCAATTGGGCGAGCCGGACGACTGGATCGTGGAGTGGAAGTACGACGGCATCCGCGCCCAGCTGGTGCGGCGCGGCGGCCAGAGTTTCCTGTGGTCGCGCGGCGAAGACCTGATCACCGAGCGCTTCCCCGAACTGGCCGCGGTGCGCCTGCCGGACGGCATGGTGCTCGATGGCGAAGTGCTGATCTGGCAGCCCGATTCGGCGGCGCCGTCGCCGTTCGCCGACCTGCAGAAACGCATCGGCCGCAAGACACTGAGCGCCAAGCTGCTGGCCGAACTGCCCGCCGTGTTGTGCTGCTACGACCTGCTGGAGCTGGACGGCGTCGACCTGCGCGCCTTGCCCCAGCACGAGCGGCGCGCGCTGCTCGAAGCCGAAGTCGCCAAGCTCGATTCGACGCAGCTGCGCCTGTCGCCAGTGGTGGTGGCGGACGGCTGGGAAGAACTCGCGAAACTGCGCGCCGGTTCGCGCGAGCGCAGCGTCGAGGGCATGATGCTCAAGTCGCGGGTGGCGCAGTATGGCGTCGGCCGCACCAAGGACGTCGGCACCTGGTGGAAGTGGAAGATCGACCCGTACGCGATCGACGCCGTGCTGCTGTACGCCCAGCCGGGCAGCGGGCGGCGCGCGTCGCTGTACACCGACTATACCTTCGCGGTATGGGACGGCGAAGGGGAAGAACGCAAGCTGGTGCCGTTCGCGAAAGCGTATTCGGGCCTGACCGATGCCGAGATCGCCCAGGTCGACAATGCGATCCGGCGCACCACCATTGAAAAATTCGGGCCGGTGCGCTCGGTGAAGCCGACCATGGTGTTCGAGATCGGCTTCGAGGGCATCGCGCTGTCGCCGCGCCACAAGGCGGGGATTGCGGTGCGCTTTCCGCGCATCCTGCGCCGCCGCACGGACAAGCCGGTGGACGAAGCCGATACGCTCGATACGCTCAAGGCTTTGCTGGGAGCGGCCACCGCATGAGTCGTAACGAGGTCGTGGACAATCCGGTGAGCCGGCGCATCGACGCCTGGTTCGGCGAGCGTAACTGGACTGTGTTCCCGTTCCAGCGCGCGGTGTGGGATGCTGCGCTGCGCGGCGAGTCAGGCTTGCTGCACGCGAACACCGGCGCCGGCAAGACGTTCGCCGTCTGGTTCGCGGCCTTGCAGCGCGCGGGCCAGGAGACTGGCCGTGCGAAAGCTGGCCTGCGCGTGCTGTGGATCACGCCGATGCGCGCGCTGGCCGCCGACACCCAGCGCGCCTTGGAAGATTCCGCCGCCGAGCTGTTACCTGAATGGCGCATCGGCGCGCGCACTGGCGACACCAGGGCCAGCGAGCGGGCGAAGCAGACGCGCAGCATGCCGGCGACCCTGGTAACCACGCCCGAGAGCCTGACCCTGATGCTCAGCAACGCGGCCTCGCACGAGCAGTTCCGCAATCTCGAGATGATCATCATCGACGAGTGGCATGAACTGATGGGCAGCAAGCGCGGGGTGCAGGTGCAGCTGGCGCTGGCGCGGTTGCGGCGCTGGCGTCCGGAGTTGCTGGTGTGGGGCGTGTCGGCGACGATGGGCAACCTGGGCCTGGCGCGCCAGGTGCTGCTGGGCGGCGCCGAAGGAACGCTGGTCGAAGGCGACACGCGCAAGCAGATCGTGGTCGATTGCCTGATCCCCGAGAACGTGTCGCGCTTCCCGTGGGGTGGCCACTTAGGCCTGCAGATGCTCGGTCCCGTGATCCGCGAGATCGAAGGACACAACGCGACGCTGGTGTTCACCAATACCCGCTCGCAGTCCGAGATCTGGTATCAGAACATCCTGGAAGAGCGTCCCGACTGGGCCGGCCTGATCGCGCTGCATCACGGGTCCCTGGACCGCGAGGTGCGCGAGTGGGTCGAGCTGGGGCTGAAGAACGGCGTGCTGAAAGCGGTGATCTGCACCGCCAGCCTGGACCTGGGCGTGGACTTTCTGCCGGTCGAGCGCGTGCTGCAGGTGGGCAGCGCCAAGGGCGTGGCGCGGCTGCTGCAGCGCGCCGGCCGCAGCGGCCATGCGCCGGGGCGCGTATCGCGCGTGACGCTGGTGCCGACCAACAGTCTGGAACTGCTGGAAGCGGCCGGCGCGCGCAAGGCGGTGGCGGCGCGCCGCATCGAGGGACGTTACGTGCCCAACAAGCCGTTCGACGTACTGGTGCAGCACATGGTGACGGTGGCGCTGGGCGGCGGGTTCCGCTCCGAGGAACTCTACGACGAAGTGCGCCAGGCCTGGTCGTACCGCCATCTGACGCAAGAAGAATGGCAGTGGGCGCTCGACTTCGTGGCGCGCGGCGGCCAGAGCCTGACCGTGTATCCCGAATACCGGCGCGTGCTGCCGGACGAAGAGGGCGTGTACCGGGTGCCGGATACGGCCATCGGCCGGCGCCACCGGATGGGCATCGGCACCATCATGTCGGATGCGACCGTTCAGGTGAAGTACATGAGCGGAGGCCGCATCGGCAGCGTCGAGGAATCGTTCATCTCGCGCCTGAAACCGGGCGATCGTTTCCTGTTTGGCGGGCGCATCCTGGAATTCGTGCGCGTGCACGAGCTGACGGCGTTCGTGAAGCGCGCCACGGGAACCAAGGGCGCGATCGCACGCTGGCAGGGCGCCAAGATGCCGATGTCGAACGAGCTGGCGCACGCCGCGCTGGAAGAGCTGCGCCTGGCCGCGCAGGGCGTGTTCGATGGCCCCGAGATGCGGGCGATCCAGCCGCTGATCGAGATCCAGGAAAAGTGGTCGGCGCTGCCGACGTCGGAAACCCTGGTGCTGGAGTCGATGAAGAGCCGCGAAGGCTACCACCTGTTCGTGTATCCGTTCGCGGGGCGTTCGGTGCACATGGGGCTGGCCTCGCTGTTCGCGTTTCGCATCGGGCGGGTGCAGCCGATCACGTTCTCGATCGCCATCAACGACTATGGCTTCGAGCTGATGGCGCCGGAGCCGGTGGATTGGGCGCGCGTGTTCGACGCCGAGACGGGCGCCGGCGTGGACCTGTTCGATACCGAGCGATTGCTGGAAGACGTGATCGACAGCCTGAACGCGACCCAGCTGTCGCAGCAGCGCTTCCGCGAAGTGGCGCGCATCGCCGGGCTGGTGTTCTCGGGTTATCCCGGTCAGCCGAAATCGAACCGCCAGCTGCAGGCCTCGTCGTCGCTGTTCTTCGAGGTCTTCCGCAAACACGACGCCGGCAACCTGCTGCTCACGCAAGCCGAGCGCGAAGTGATGGAGCAGGAGCTGGAACTGACACGCCTGCGCGACACCTTGGACGAACTGCACGGCCGGCGCATCGCCTACTGCGAGGTCAAGCGCGCCACGCCGTTCGGCTTCGCGCTGATGGTCGAGCGCTTCCGCGAAAAGGTCAGTACCGAAAAGCTCAGCGACCGGGTGGCGCGCATGGTGCGCGAGCTCGAGAAAGCGGCGGCGGTATGAGCGCGGTCACGGTGCGCGTCGCCGGCGAAAACCTCCTGCTGCTGCCGGAGAAGGCGGTGTACTGGCCGGCCGAACAAATGCTGATCATCGCCGACATCCACTTCGGCAAGGCAGCGGCGTTTCGCGCGCTGGGCGTGCCGGTGCCACGCGGAACCACGTCCGAAAACCTGGCTGGACTGGGCGCACTGGTGGCGGCGCATGGCGCGCGCAAGGTAGTGTTCCTGGGCGACTTCCTGCATGCGCGCGCGGCGCACGCCAGTTCGACCCAGCTGGCGATGCTGGCCTGGCGCCAGCGCCATCCCGACCTGGAACTGATGCTGGTGCGCGGCAACCACGACCTGCACGCGGGCGACCCGGCGGCGGCGCTCGGGATCGAGCTGGTGGACGAGCCGCATGCGGTAGGGCCGTTCGCGTTCTGCCACCATCCTGACATCGACACGCCCGGCTATGCGCTGGCTGGACACGTGCATCCGGTGTACGTGCTGGCGACCCGCTTCGATGCGTTGCGGCTGCCATGTTTCGTGGTCGGGCAGCAGCGCATGATCCTGCCGTCGTTCGGCGCCTTCACCGGCGGCCACGCAGTCAAGCCGGAAGCGGGCGACAACATCTACGTCACCTCGGGCGACGCAGTGCACAGCGTTCGATAACGTACCGACCTTATCCTTTCACCGGCGTAACTTCTTGTAGAACCGAGGGCAGTCACCATGACCGCTCATACATGTATTTTCGCTTACTCTACGGAAGGAAAATCTATGCGCCTTCATCGGATTCTTTTGGCCATGGCGATCGCCACGGCCCCAGCCACCGCAGTGCTGACCAGCAGCGTGGCCCATGCGCAAGTACCGCCCGCAGGCGGCCGCACCGACGGCTTGATGGTCACCGGCTTCGACGTCCAGCAAATTTCCAGCCTGGCGCCGGGCAACCAGCTGCATTTCGACGTGTTCGCCACCTCCGGCGCCAGCATCACGCTCAGTATCGACGGCGCCACCCGTGGCCTGCAACTGAACGAGGTCGAGCCGGGCAAGTATGCCGGTACCTACACGATCGGCGACCGTGACCGCCTGCGTCCGGACAGCAAGGTCCGCGCCGACACGCGCCTGCGCGGCCAGACCGTGGCCAGCATGCTGACCAAGCCGATCGTGCGCTCGGACGTGCCGCTGCAGCCACAAAACGAGCGACGCCTGACGCCAGCCGCCGGCGCTCCGGGCGCGGCGCCACCGCCGCCGCCGCGCGACACCGAACGGCCGCGTGTCGCTCGCTATTGCACCAGCTGCGCGATCGTCGAGAAAGTGGAAGTGATCCAGCCGTCGACCGCGGATGCGCGTCCGCTGGCGACCGAGGTGCGCTCGCGCGAGCGCTATCGGGTGACGGTGCGCTTCAATACCAGCGATTCGACGCAGGCGATCGAGTATGACAACAATCCGGGGTATCGCAAGGGCGATCGGGTGCGGGTCAATGATGGGGTGTTGTCGCTGGAGCGCGATTGAGTCGCTGGTGCTGTCAGCAACACATCTTCTTGATTCAATAGAAAGACCGTCATTTCTGCTATCTGCGGAAATGACGGTTTTTATTGGTCGGGGATAAAGCTGGCGCCGCCTCAGGCCGTTGCCAGCACCTGGTCATCGCCCGACTGATCCACTTCGGCCTTCGCCTTCGCGCCTTTGGTGCGCGAACGCGACGGCGGCAGGCGGCGCAGGGTCTTGAGCGCTTCGGCGTCCTTGATGCCGATGGTGCGCTGGTCTACCGTGATCAGGCCGATTTCGTTGAACGCCGACAACGTGCGGCTCACGGTCTCGAGCGTCAGGCCCAGGTAGCTGCCGATTTCGTGACGGGTCATGCGCAGGTTGAACAGCTTGCTCGAGTAGCCCATGGCGGCGAAGCGGTCGGCCAGCGACACCAGGAAGCGCGCCACGCGGGCCTCGGCGGAGAGGGCGCCGAGCATGCCGATCATGGTCTGCTCGCGCACCAGTTCGCGGCTCATCACGCCGTACATCATGTTCTCGAGCTCGCTGTGCACGCGGCCCAGGGCGGTCAGTTTCTTGAACGGCAGCAGGATCAGGTCGCAGTCGGACAGGGCCACCGCCTCGGACGCATAGTGGCGGGTGTGGATGCCGTCGACGCCGAGCATGTCGCCCTTCATCGGGAAGCTCAGCACCTGCTCGTTGCCGAACTCGTCGATGAGCACGGTCTTGAGGAAGCCGGAGTTGACGATGTACAGGGTGTCGAAGGCCTGGCCGATGGTGTGCACGCGCTGGCCGGTCTTGAACTGGACGTGCTGGAACAGCAGTTCTTCGGAGCTGACCGATACGCTGGCGGGAATGCGGAGCAGGTCGCAGACTTCTTTCAGGTTGGACCACAGACGGCCCTGGCGCTGACGCCCGGCCTCCATGGGGGAATGCAGGGTCGGCTGGGTGACGTTGCGTTGGTCTGACGTAGGCTGGGACTGCATGCTCATCTCCAGGTAGGAATTCTGGGTTTCAGGCGACCCTGGCAGTCCAAGGAGTGGACTGCGCCGCATCAATCATTAGTGACTGACGCCGTGACTTGGATCGCAAGCAAGTCGAAACGCTGAATTCAGTATGCCAACACGAGTCTGGCACGAATATCAGCGTTGCCTGAATGTGTAGGTAGGACAGATGGTGAAGTTGTAGGAGTTTTCCGACCCGGTGCATCGGCGCCCCGAATGGCGGAGCAGGTCAGGAAGGGGAAAGCGGGCGGTCCGATGCAGATAGGTTGTTGCGTAGACGCACCGCACCAAACTGTGGCGCGGCGGTCAAAAAAGATCGAGGTTCAGGCTTTCATCGGCGACAGCAGGCGGTGCGCCACCGCATACTGCACCATCTCGGACAGCGAGCTCATTCCCATCTTCTGCATGATGCGCGTCTTGTGGGTGCTGACGGTCTTCACCGACAGGTGCAGGCTGTTGGCGATCTCGGTGATCGACTTGCCGCTCACCAGCAGCGAAAAGACTTCGAACTCCCGGTCGGACAATTGCTTGTGCAGCAGTTGCTCGGTAGGCGCCATGATGTTCAGCGCCAGCTGCTCGGCCACTTCGGTGCTGATGTAGGGCCGTCCCGAGGCCACCTTGCGGATCGCCCCGACCAGTTGCGTGCCCGCGCTTTCCTTGGTGAGATAACCCTGGGCGCCGGCGCGGATCGCACGCACGGCATACTGTTCTTCTTCGTGCATGGTCAGGATCAGGATCGCCAGCTTGGGCGCTTCGCTGCGCACCTGGCGGATCAGGTCGACGCCGCTGCGGCCCGGCATCGACAAGTCGAGCAGCAGCAGGTCGAAGCCGCCCTGGCGCACCAGCGCCAGCACTTCGAAGCCGTTGGTGGCTTCGCCGACGATCTCGACTTCGGTGGCGCCGTCGAGGATGCGCTTGAGCCCTTCGCGCATGATGGTGTGGTCATCGGCAATGACGATTCTTACCATAATCGTTTCCTTGAACCCGCAGCGGTTTTCCTACCCCGGTTCAGGGTAGCACATCGTTTTCATGCCGGGACGCCGTCAAGCCAAATCATGCGCGTCGGGTAAGCGCGCATGGTGTACCTTATCAGGCGGGCGCCGGCTCGGCGATCAGGCGGTGCACCAGCACCGGTTTGGTGGTGTGCGCCAGCACCTTGTTGGTGACGCTGCCCAGCAACAGCTGGTTCCAGCCGCTGCGGCCGTGCGAACCCATGAAGATCAGGTCGCAGCCTTCGTGCTCGGCGACGTCGGCGATCTTGAGCGCCGCCGAATCGGAAAACGCCGTCATGCAGCTGTGCTGCAAACCGGCGCCGGTGCATGAGCGCACGATCTTGCCCATGTATTCCTCGCCCATGCGGCGCATCTGGGCGATGTATTCTTCTTCGCTGGGGTAGGAGGGTGGAATGATCTCGACGTACACTGGGTACTGGTATTCCGGCGCGACGAACAGGGCCAGTACCTCGGCGCCCATCTGCTGCGCGAATTTGACGCCGGCGCACGCCGTGTGTTGCGAAACGGCCGAACCGTCGGTGGTGATCAGGATCTTGCGGTACATGCTAACTCCTCCCTTTGCTGTGCCATTCTGGACGGCTCGGTGCGTGGCGACGACTGCCGGGACTAAAACCCTTGAGTTCGGTCAAACGCCGGGCCGGACGCTGGGACGCTGTTCAGATGCAACATTGCCACAGCGGTAGAGTGCGAGGCGCACAAAATACAACACCCGCCGTAATAAAAGCATCAGGAACAGCGTGTTTTGATTGTCGCGGAATTAAGTTTCCCTGTCCATTTTGTTGCATTGCCGTCTCTGAGATTTACCTGCGGCAACCACGCTGCTACACTCGCAGTCAATTCACGACCATCTTTCAGTGCCGCCGGACGCGGCCGGATGGATGCACGACCCCAGGATTGCCCAGTTCATTGCGCATTTATATTTAGGAGAAGCAGGGATTATGACCGACGCCGCTGACGATTTCGACGCACTATTCGAGGAAGTGGCGGCGCAGCGCACCAGCGCCCCGCCAGCTCCTGCCGCGGCGCCCGAGCCTGCGCCGGCCGCGGCCGCCGCTGCCGACGAAGACGACCTCGAGTCGCTGTTCGACCAGGTATCGGCCAGCGCCGCCCCGGCCGCGGTTGCTGCCGCAGTGGCCACCACTGCCGTGGCTGCAACACCGGCCCCGGCTGCGGCCGCAATTGCCGGCGCCGACGACGGCCACGAAGCCGGCGGCATGTTCGAGCGCCTGGGCGGCATCGTGCGCCTGCTGCACGACTCGCTGCGCGAACTGGGCTATGACAAGGCGCTCAACGAAGCCTCGTCGCAGATCGTCGACGCCCAGGACCGCCTGGAATACGTCGCCACCCTGACCGAACAGGCCGCCAACAAGGTGCTCAACACCCTGGACGAAGGCATGCCGGCCCAGGACCTGCTGTCGAAGCAGGCCAAGGACATGGAAACGCGCTGGGCCGACCTGTTCGAAGGCAAGCTCAGCCTGGACGAATTCAAGGCCCTGGCCGGCGACTCGCGCCAGTTCGCGGCCCAGGTCGGCGTTGCCACCGAATCCGAGAAGGCGCGCCTGCTTGAAATCATGATGGCCCAGGACTTCCAGGACATCACCGGCCAGCTGATCAAGAAAGTGGTCAAGATCACCCAGACCGTCGAGGGCGAACTGGCCCAGCTGCTGCGCGACAATGCGCCGGCCGACGTGAAGGAAAAACTGGCGCAGAAAGCGCAGCCGGCCGCCCCCGAGCCGCTGATGCAGGGCCCATCGGTGCCGGAAGCGGCGCTGAACCAGGACAACGTTGACGATCTTCTTGCCGATCTGGGATTCTAATGGACGATATGCTGAAGGATTTCGTCGTCGAGGCGATGGATCTGGCAGTAAATGTTGAAGAGCACCTGCTGCGCCTCGAACGCGACCCCGACAACAAGGAAACCCTGAATGCGGTGTTCCGGTCGTTCCACACGATCAAGGGCGGCGCCGGCTTCATGGGCCTGCCGGCGCTGGTGGCGGCCTGCCACCTGACCGAGAACCTGTTCGACGCGCTGCGCACCGGCGCCGCGCCGGTCACGCCGATCGCGATCGAGGCTGCGCTGCAGGCCTCGGGCTTCGTGGCCGACCAGTTGGGCGACCTGAACAACGGCACGCCGCCGGAAGGCCTGGCGCAAATGCCGGCCGACCTCGAGCGCATCCTGATGGACGCCATCGAAGGCAAGGCCGACAGCGCGCCGGCAGCCGCCCCTGCGCCGGCCGCTCCTGCAGCGGCCCCGGTCGCCGCAGCCCCGGCGGTGGCTCCTGTAGCCGCTCCTGCTACCGGTGAAGACGGCCTGGACTGGACCGGCATGTACAACGCCGTGGTGCCGGCCGCCAACGCGATCGCCGCGGCGCCGGCTGCCGCTGCTCCTGCCCCAGCCGCCGCGCCTGCGGCAGCCGCTGAAACTGTCCCAGCCGTCGCTGCACCTGCCGCAAGCGCAGCCGCGCCTGCCGCAGGCGGCAAGAACTGGGACGGCGTCGAGCGCCGCAACGACACCAAGCCGGCCGCCGCCGCGCCGGCCAAGGACGAAAGCATCCGTATCGACGCCGTCAAGCTTGACGCGTTGCTGGAAGTGGCCGGCGAATCGGTGCAGGCCGCCAACCAGGCCGCCGTGCTGCTGGAACGCCTTCAACAGTTCAAGTTCGAAGGCCAGGCCGCGGTGTTGATGGCCACGCTCACCGAAACCCTGGAGCGCGCCTCGCGCTACTCGGCCGAACTGCAGCGCGCCACGCTGGCGACCCGCATGCAGCCGGTCGGCCGCCTGTTCCAGAAATTCCCGCGCCTGGTGCGCGAGCTGGCCAAGGACCTGGGCAAGGACGTCGAGCTGACCATCGAAGGCGCCGAGACCGAAGTCGACCGCGTGGTGGTGGACAGCCTGTACGACCCGCTGGTGCACATGCTGCGCAACGCGCTCGACCACGGCGTCGAATCGCCGGAAGAACGCGTCGCCGCCGGCAAGCCGGCCAAGGCCTTCATCCTGCTCAAGGCCTGGCAGGAAGCCAACAGCGTCATGATCGTGCTGCAGGACGACGGCAAGGGCATGGACCCGGTCAAGCTGCGCCGCAAGGCGATCGACAAGGGCCTGATCGGCGAGAACGGCGCCCCGAACGACGACGACGCCTACCAGCTGGTGTTCCTGCCGGGCTTCTCGACCAAGGAAGTCGCTTCCTCGGTGTCGGGCCGCGGCGTCGGCATGGACGTGGTCAAGACCGCCGTGGAGAAGAACCGCGGCGCGATCCGCATCGACTCGCTGCTGGGCCGCGGCACCAAGTTCGCGATCCGCCTGCCGATCGAACTGTCGATCGTGCCGACCATGCTGGTGTCGACCTCGGGCGCCCAGCTGGCGCTGCCGATGGCGGTGGTCGAGCGCGTGGTCGAGCTGCCGGAAGACTTTGCCTGCGTGGGCGGCGCCCCGGTGCTGAAAGACCAGGGCCGTCCGCTGCCGGTGCGTTCGCTGGCGCTGTCGCTCGGCTATGAAGCGGCGGCCGAGAAGGTCGGCATCGTGATCAACGCGCCGCAGCCGTACATCCTGGCGATGGAAGCGGTGGACGGCACCGCCGACCTGGTGATCAAGCCGATGACGGCGCTGACGGTGGAAGGCATCACCGGCACCGCGCGCTCGGCCGAGGGCGAACTGGTGCTGGTGGTGGGGCTGTCGTTCCTGATGGATGGTTGCCGCAGCAGCGTCAGACTGGCTGCATAAATCCTGCCGCTTGCAAAAGCGCAGAGAAAAGCCTGTGTCAGCGACACGGGCTTTTTTTATTTGCGTCGCTCCCAAAGCCTTGCAAATATTATTTACCGCATGGTAAGGTCGTTGGCATAATCATGCGCCGCACCCCCTTGGTGCTGCAGTGCACGATTATGGCATAATCGAAAACCCGGTCGCGCAGACCCACTCCTGCGGCCCGCGCACCACAAGACCGCAACACTGGATTGACCATGCAAAAAACGCTCTACGACAAACTCTGGGATTCCCATGTCGTGCGTGCCGACGCCGATGGCACCACCGTCCTCTATATCGACCGCCACCTGGTACACGAAGTGACCAGCCCGCAGGCGTTCGACGGCCTGCGCGAAGCCGGCCGCGGACTATGGCGCACCTCCGCGAACCTGGCCGTGGCCGACCACAACGTGCCGACCACCGACCGCGCCGCCGGCATCGCCGACCCGACCTCGCGCCTGCAGGTCGAGACGCTCGACGCCAACACCAAGGCGTTCGGCCTGACCTATTTCGACATGAGCGACAAGCGCCAGGGCATCGTGCACGTGATCGGACCGGAGCAGGGCGCCACGCTGCCCGGCATGACGGTGGTGTGCGGCGACTCGCACACGTCCACCCACGGCGCCTTCGGCGCGCTGGCGCACGGCATCGGCACTTCGGAGGTCGAGCACGTGCTGGCCACGCAGACCCTGCTGGCCAAGAAATCCAAGGCGATGCTGGTGCGTGTGGAAGGCGAACTCAATCGGGGCGTCACCGCCAAGGACATCGTGCTGGCCGTGATCGGCAAGATCGGCACCGCCGGCGGCACCGGCTACGCCATCGAGTTCGGCGGCGCGGCGATCCGCGCGCTGTCGATGGAAGGCCGCATGACGGTCTGTAACATGGCGATCGAAGCGGGCGCGCGCGCCGGCATGGTGGCGGTGGACGACACCACCATCGACTACGTGAAGGACCGTCCGTTCTCGCCCACGGGCGAGCAGTGGGGCCAGGCCGTGGCCTACTGGCGCACGCTGCATTCGGACGACGGCGCCAGGTTCGACACCGTGGTCGAACTCGACGCCAGGGACATCCAGCCGCAGGTCACCTGGGGTACTTCGCCCGAGATGGTCACTGCGATCGACGGCCGCGTGCCCGATCCGCAGCTGGAAGCCGATCCGGTGCGCCGCGGCGCCATCGAAAAGGCACTGGCCTACATGGACCTGCAGCCGAATACCCCGATCGGCGAGATCGCCATCGACAAGGTGTTCATCGGTTCCTGCACCAACTCGCGCATCGAAGACTTGCGCGCCGCCGCCGACGTGGTGCGCGGGCGCCAGCGTGCGCCGAGCGTCAAGCTGGCGATGGTGGTGCCGGGCTCCGGCCTGGTCAAGGAACAGGCCGAGCGCGAAGGGCTGGACAAGATCTTCGTCGCCGCCGGTTTCGAATGGCGCGAGCCGGGCTGCTCGATGTGCCTGGCGATGAATGCCGACCGCCTCAATCCCGGCGAGCGCTGCGCATCGACCTCGAACCGTAACTTCGAAGGCCGCCAGGGCCAGGGCGGACGTACGCACCTGGTATCGCCGGCGATGGCGGCGGCGGCGGGAATCGCGGGCCGCTTTGTCGACGTGCGGGCGCTCTGATGCGTTATAGCCTGTATCTCCGTTTTTAATTCTTGAACTGACCATGAAAAAAGCATTCGCACTGTCCCTGATCGCCGTCCTGCTAGCCGGCTGCAACACCATCTCCGGCATCGGCCGCGATGTCTCGAAGGTCGGCCAGGTGGTCACCAGCGCCGGCGGCAAATAAAACACCAACGAAGGGCAGGGCGCCCGCTGCGGCGCCCCAAGAACACAGATGGAACAATTCACCGTACACGAGGGCCTCGTGGCGCCGCTCGACCGCGCCAATGTCGACACCGACGCCATCATCCCCAAGCAGTTCCTGAAATCGATCCGCCGCACCGGCTTCGGTCCCAACCTGTTCGACGAGTGGCGCTATCTCGACCACGGCGAACCGGGCCAGGACTGCAGCACCCGTCCCATGAATCCGGACTTCGTGCTGAACCAGCCGCGCTACGCCGGCGCCTCGATTCTCCTGACGCGCAAGAACTTCGGCTGCGGCTCCTCGCGCGAGCACGCGCCGTGGGCGCTGCAGCAGTATGGTTTTCGCGCCGTCGTGGCGCCGAGCTTCGCCGACATCTTCTTCAACAACTGCTTCAAGATCGGCCTGCTGCCGATCGTGCTGGGCGAAGAAGAAATCGAGGCGCTGTTCCAGGCGGTCGAGGCTAAGGAAGGCTTCACCTTGACGGTCGATCTGGCGCAGCAGCGCATCGGGTCTGCCGACGGCAGCCTGTCGTATGAGTTCGCGATCGACGACTTCCGCAAGTACTGCCTGCTCAATGGGCTCGACGACATCGGCCTGACGCTGCGTCACGCCGACGAGATCCGCACCTTCGAACAGCGCCACATCGCGGCCCAGCCGTGGCTGGCCAACACTATCTAAAACACGAAAGCAGCACATGAAGATTGCGATTCTGCCGGGCGACGGCATCGGCCCGGAGATCACCGCGCAGGCGGTCAAGGTCTTGAACGCACTGGGTGAATCGTTCGAAATGGAAAGCGCGGACGTTGGCGGCGCCGGCTACGCGGCCCACGGCCACCCGCTGCCGGAAGCGACGCTGAAGCTGGCGAAAGACGCCGACGCGGTGCTGTTCGGCGCCGTCGGCGACTACAAGTACGACACGCTCGAGCGTGCGCTGCGTCCCGAGCAGGCGATTCTCGGTCTGCGCCGCGAGCTGGGCCTGTTCGCCAACCTGCGTCCCGCGATCCTGTATCCGGAACTGGCCGGCGCCTCGACCCTGAAGCCGGAAGTCGTGTCCGGCCTGGACATCCTGATCATCCGCGAACTGACCGGCGACATCTATTTCGGTAAACCACGCGGCGTGCGCGAATGCCCGGACGGTCCGTTCAAAGGCCAGCGCGAAGGCTTCGACACCATGCGCTACGCCGAAGGCGAGATCCGCCGCATCGCCCACGTGGCGTTCCAGGCGGCGAGGAAGCGCGGTAAGCGCGTGACCAGCGTCGACAAGGCCAACGTGCTGGAGACCTTCCAGTTCTGGCGCGATATCGTCACCGAGGTGCACAAGGAATACGCGGACGTCGCACTCGAACACATGTACGTCGACAACGCGGCCATGCAACTGGTGCGGGCGCCGAAGAAGTTCGACGTGATCGTTACTGGTAATATGTTCGGCGATATCCTGTCGGATGCCGCCGCGATGCTGACCGGTTCGATCGGCATGCTGCCTTCGGCGTCGCTCGACGCCAGCAACAAAGGCCTGTACGAACCGTCGCACGGCTCGGCGCCGGACATCGCGGGGCAGGGCGTGGCCAATCCGCTGGCGACGATTTTGTCGGCGGCGATGATGCTGCGCTTTACGCTCGGCCTCACCGAGCAGGCGGACCGCATCGAGAACGCCGTCAAGCGCGTGCTGGCGCAGGGGCTGCGCACGCCGGATATCTTCGAGGCAGGCACCACCAAGGTGGGCACCGAAGAAATGGGCAACGCGGTGGTCGCGGCGCTCGCATAAAAATGTAACTAACCAAGGGAAGATGATGAAATTAGTAGGTCTGGTAGGTTGGCGCGGCATGGTCGGCTCGGTCCTGATGCAGCGCATGCAGGAAGAGGGCGATTTCGACCACATCGAGCCGGTGTTTTTCACCACCTCGAATCCGGGCGGCGCCGCGCCGAAGATGGCGAAAAATGAAACCACTCTGAAAAGCGCGACCGACATCGCTGAGCTGTCGAAATGCGAGATCATCATCTCCTGCCAGGGCGGCGACTACACCACCGAGGTCTTCCCGCAACTGCGCGCGGCCGGCTGGAACGGCTACTGGATCGACGCCGCGTCGACCCTGCGCATGAACGACGATGCGATCATCGTGCTGGATCCGGTGAACCGTTCGGTGATCGACAACGCGCTGTCGCGCGGCATCAAGAACTACATCGGCGGCAACTGCACCGTGTCGTGCATGCTGATCGGCCTGGGCGGCCTGTTCGAGCAGGGCCTGGTCGAGTGGATGACCTCCATGACCTACCAGGCGGCATCGGGCGGCGGCGCCCAGCACATGCGCGAACTGCTGACCCAGTTCGGCACCATCAACAATTCCGTCAAGTCGCTGCTGGACGATCCGGCATCGGCCATCCTCGAGATCGACCGCACCGTGCTGGCGACCCAGCATGGCTTGTCAAGCGATGAGACCAAGCAGTTCGGCGTGCCGCTGGCCGGCAACCTGATTCCGTGGATCGACAAGGACCTGGGCAATGGCCAGTCGAAAGAAGAGTGGAAGGCCGGCGCCGAGACCAACAAGATCCTCGGCCGCGGCGCAGGGTTCGATGCCAAGCCGATCCCTGTGGATGGCCTGTGCGTGCGTATCGGCGCCATGCGTTGCCACTCGCAGGCGCTCACCATCAAGCTCACCAAAGACGTGCCGATCGACGAGATCACCGACATCATCGCCTCGCACAACCAGTGGTCGAGCGTTGTGCCGAACACGCGCGAAGCGTCAATGCGCGACCTGTCGCCGGCGGCAGTCACCGGCGGGCTGACGATTCCGGTCGGCCGCCTGCGCAAGATGTCGATGGGCGAGGATTATCTGTCGGCGTTCACCGTCGGCGACCAGCTGCTGTGGGGCGCGGCGGAGCCGCTGCGCCGCATGCTGCGCATCGTGCTGGAACGCTGATCTGATTCGCCGTCATTCGGACGTGCGTTGAACGCGTGGACGGGGAACCCGTCCACGCTACGATTCGCCGGTATTCGATTAATATCGTCGCTAACGTAGGGTGGACGGCTCTGCCGTCCACGCGTCCAACCAACGTTGCCACCCTGGCAACTGAAATGCTACCGCGATACCGAACGTCCCCGTTCGCGCAATTTCCAGCCACAGAACACCGTTTCCACCCCCTCCAGCGTGCGTCGAGAGCTTGCGTGCTCCAGAGCATGATGTTATGTTGAGACTCCGGGATACCGTCTTTCCCTCGGCCAACTAACCTCTGCTGACTATGCATCCTTCTCAACGTCCTCCGCTCATGGCATTCGCGCTGAAATCGCTCACCGCCGCCGTGGCCAGTGCCGTGTTCCTGTCTTCCGCCGCCAGCGCGGCCGGGCTGGGGAGACTGACGGTGCTGTCGGCGCTCGGCCAGCCGTTGCGCGCCGAGATCGAACTGACGAGCGGGAGCGGCGAAGACCCGGCCAGCATGGCGGTCAAGCTGGCTTCGCCCGACGCCTTCCGCTCGGCCAACATCGAATTCAATCCGGCACTGCTGTCGCTGCGCTTCGCGGTCGAGAACCGCGGCGGGCGCCAGATCATCCGGGTGTCCTCGACCCAGCCGCTGAACGAACCGTTCGTCGACATGCTGCTCGAGCTGTCATGGAATAACGGGCGCCTGGTGCGCGAATACACCTTCCTGCTCGATCCGCCGGAACTGCGCACCACGCAACCGGCCCAGGTGGCGGCCGCGCCGGCTGCTCCAGCAGCTCCGGCCGCCCAGCCGCGCGTGCAGGCTCCGGCGCCCGCACAAACCGCACCGGAACCGGCGACGCCGGCGCCTGCGGCCGCACCCGCACCCGCACCTGCGCCAGCGCGCCAGGCCGCCGCCCCGCGCCCGCGCGCTGCAGCGGACGAAACCCCAGCCAACTACCGCGTACGCCGCGGCGACACCCTGAGCGGCATCGCCACCCGCGTCAAACCGGCCGACATCTCGCTCGACATGATGCTGGTCGCGCTGTACCGCGCCAATCCGGACGCCTTCATCGGCAACAACATGAACCGCCTGAAGTCGGGCCAGATCCTCAGCGTGCCGGACGCCGACAGCGTGCGTGGCGGCGCCAGCCAGGGCGAGGCGCGCGGCGTGGTGGTCGCGCATGCGGCCGACTTCGAGGCCTACCGTAATAAACTGGCCGGCCAGGTCGCCACCAGCACCCCGGCCGCGGCCGCACCAAGCGGCCAGAGCGCCAGCGGGCGCGTCACCGCGCGCGTCGAGGAACGTCCGACCGCCGCCAACGAAGCCCAGGATAAACTTCGCCTGTCGAAAGCCGAACCGGCCGCCGCCGGCACGCCGCAGGGCGGCACCGCCAGCGTCGAGGACACGCTGGCCAAGCAGCGCGAAGTGGCGCAGGCCGAGGCGCGCGTCAAGGAACTCGAAAAGAACGTCGGCGAGCTGGAAAACCTGATGACGGTCGAGAGCCGCAGCGGCGCCGAGGCCCAGCAGTCGGCCGGCGCCAAGGCGCCCGCCGCCGCAACGGCCGAGCCTGCGCCGGCAGCGCCGAAGCCGGCCCCGCGTATCCGTCCCGCCAAGCCCGAACCGGCGCCGGAAGAGCCCGGCCTGGCCGACACCATCATCGACAACTTCCACTACATCGCCGCCGGCGCCGCCGTGCTGTTGCTTGCGGCCCTCGGCCTGGCCCAGCGCCGCAAGCGCAAGACCGCGGCCACCGCCAAGCCGGCCCAGGCCGAACCGTCGGTGCTGGGCGCAGCTGGTCCTAACGCGGGGGCAGGCGCCTCGCTGTTCGCCGAAAGCGGCGGCCAGAGCGTGGACACCAACAACAGCGTATTCAATTCCAGCTTCGCGCCGTCGGCCAGCCAGCTCGACACCAACGAGGTCGACCCGGTGGCCGAAGCCGACGTCTACATCGCCTATGGGCGCGACGCCCAGGCCGAGGAAATCCTCAAGGAAGCGCTGCGCACCCACCCGGAACGCCATGCGGTGCGCCTCAAGCTGCTCGAGATCTACGCCGCGCGCAAGGACCTGCGCGCCTTCGAAGGCCAGGCGCGCGAGCTGCATGCTCTGACGCGCGGCCAGGGCGACGAATGGGCGCAGGCCGCCGCGCTGGGCCTGGGCATCGACCCGACCAATCCGTTGTACGCGAATGCCGCCCCGGCGCCCGCGCCGACCCCGTCGCCGCAGGAACGCAGCCAGCAGGCGATGCTGTCGCAGCAGTTCGAGGACGCCTTCCGTGGCGGCGCGCCGGTGGCCGCCGGCGCGGCGGCTGGCCTGGCGGCCGGCGCTGCCGCCGGCACGCTGGCGCATGCCGACGACGAGCGCACCGCCGCGCCGCAAGACGCGCCGGCGCCGGCGCCGCGCACCGACGACAATGGCCTCGACTTCGACCTGAATGGCCTGAACTTCGAGCCAGTGACCGATACCGCTCCGGCCAGCGGCCGCAGCGATCCGGACGCCACTGCCGTGCCGGACCTGGAATTCAGTCTCGACAAGTTCAACGCGCCGGCGCCGACCGCGCAGGCCAGGCCGGCGGAGGACCCGAACGACCTCGATTTCGACATGGACTTCGGCGCCGCGCCGGCCGTTGCGGCGCAGCCGGCGGCACCTGCCGACGAGGACGAGGACGACGACTTCACGCTCGACCTGTCGCCGCAGTCGCAGATCCAGGCCACGCCGGTCGACATGGCCGGCCTGGCCAAGGACTTCGAGGGCCTGCCGCCGCTGCCGGGCAGCATGCCGCAGCCGACCACGCCCGCCGCAAGGGCGCCGGCCGATCCGCTGTTCGACCTCGACACCATGGACTTCGGCGCCCCGGCCACGCAGGTAGCGCCGGCCGTGGCGCCATTCGAGCAGCCGACCGCGCGCCCGGCGCCTGCCGCCAGCGCGTCGGAAGACCCGCTGTTCGATCTCGACAGCATGGACTTCGGCCTGCCGACCGAACCGAAGGCAACGGCCAGCGCACCGGCTGCCGCGTCGCAGGACGATCCGTTCGCGCTGTTCGACCTGCCGGAAACCCCGGCCCCGGTGCCGGCGCCGGAAGAGGTGTCGCCGTCGGCGATGCGCGACGCCGTCACCGGCGCGCCGGTCGAGCCGTCGTTCGACCTGTCCGACTTCGACCTCGACCTGCCGCCAGGCGATGCCGATGCCGATGCCCAGCCGGCGCTGGCCGGTGGCGCGCAAGCCGCTTCGGAACAGATGTCGCCCGAACACATGGAGATGGAAACCAAGCTCGATCTGGCCATCGCCTACCAGGAAATCGGCGACCGCGAAGGCGCGCGCGAACTGCTCGATGAAGTCATCAAGGGCGGCAACAGCGAGCAGGTGAGCAAGGCCAACGCCATGCGCGAACTGCTGGCATAAGTCTCAAGGAAGCAAGGCAAGGAATGACGCGTATCGCATTGGGTGTCCAGTACATCGGCACCGGTTGGAACGGCTATCAAAAACAGCCGACACGTAACACAGTTCAGGACAGGCTGGAGATGGCGCTGGAGAAGTTCGCCTGCGTCCCACTCTCCACCACCTGCGCCGGCCGCACCGACGCCGGCGTGCACGCCATCGAGCAGGTGGTCCACTTCGACACCGAGCTCGATCGCCCGGCCCAGTCGTGGGTGCGCGGCGTGAACGCTTTTTTACCCGATTCGATCGTGGTGCGCTGGGCCGCCGAGGTGGCGCCGGACCTCGATGGGCAGGACTTCCATGCGCGCTTTTCGGCGCGCTCGCGCACCTACCACTACGTGCTGTACAACCACCCGAATCCGTCGGCGCTGCTGGCCAGCCGCGCCGGCTGGGTGTTCCGGCCGCTGGATGTGGAACGGATGCAGGAAGGTGCGCGCCACCTGCTCGGCACCCATGATTTCTCGGCCTTCCGCGCCTCCGGCTGCCAGGCCAACACGCCAATCAAGGACATGCACGAGGTCAGCGTGCGGCGTCATGGCGACATCATCGTCTTCACGCTGCGCGCCAGCGCCTTCCTGCACCATATGGTGCGCAACATCGTCGGCTCGCTGGTCTACGTCGGCACCGGCCGCAACGAACCGGACTGGATGCGCCACGTGCTCGAGAGCCGCTCGCGCGATGTGGCGGCGCCGACCTTCATGCCGGACGGCCTGTATTTCGCCAAGATCGAGTACGATCCGAAGTGGCAGCTGCCGCAGGAGGCCGCGGCGCCGATGCCGTGGCTGTAAGCATCGTCCAGGAATTCACATGCAACGCACCCGTCTGAAAATCTGCGGCATCACCCGCGAGCAAGACCTGCGCGCGGCGGTTGACGCCGGCGCCGACGCCCTCGGCTTCGTGTTTTATGCGAAGAGCCCGCGCTACGTCACGCCGGAGCGCGCGGGAGAACTGTGCCGCGCGCTGCCGCCGTTTGTCGGCGCAGTCGCCTTGTTCGTGAACCCGACGCTGAACGAGGTGCGCGAGGTGGCGGCGCAGATGCCGCTCGGCCTGATCCAGTTCCATGGCGACGAGACGGTCGAGCATTGCGCTGCGATCGCGGCCGCCGTACAGCGCCCGTTCGTGCGGGCGTATCGCGTCAGGCCGGACACGGCGCCATCGGCTTTGCTAGAATGTGAGCTTGCATACCGCGCCGCCAGTGTCTGGTTTTCAAGCCTCTTGCTCGACACCTGGGTCGATGCTTACGGCGGCGCAGGAAAGGTTTTCGATTGGTCTCTCATCCCAAAAGAGCTCGCGCCTCGGGTCGTTTTGAGTGGTGGCTTGAGCGTACAAAACGCGACTGACGCGATCGAACGCGTTCGGCCCTTTGCCGTCGACGTCAGTAGTGGCGTCGAGGAAGCGAAGGGCATCAAGGATGCCCGCAAGATTGCCGCGTTTGCCGCGGCGGTGCGGGCCGCCGATGCCACCCTATCAAGTGAGATTCACCATGACCGTCACCCTGAAGGCGGCGCCTAGCGCCGCGCCCTTGTTCAAGACCCCCGACTACGCCTTGCCCGACACGCGCGGGCATTTCGGCCCGTACGGCGGCAGCTTCGTCGCCGAAACCCTGTCGCACGCGCTGGCCGAGCTGAATGAGGCATATGCGAAGTATTCGCAAGACCCCGAATTCCTCGAAGAATTCCGCTACGAGCTGGCGCACTTCGTCGGCCGGCCGTCGCCGGTGTACCACGCGCGGCGCTGGTCCGAGCTGGCCGGCGGCGCCCAGATCTACTTCAAGCGCGAAGACCTGAACCACACTGGCGCGCACAAGATCAACAACGTGATCGGCCAGGCGTTGCTGGCGCGGCGCATGGGCAAGAAACGCATCATCGCCGAAACCGGCGCCGGCCAGCACGGCGTCGCCACCGCCACCATCTGCGCCCGTTTCGGCCTCGAGTGCGTGGTGTACATGGGCAGCGAAGACGTCAAGCGCCAGGCGCAGAACGTGTACCGCATGAAGCTTTTAGGTGCGACCGTGGTGCCGGTGGAATCGGGCAGCAAGACCTTGAAGGACGCGCTCAACGAAGCGATGCGCGACTGGGTCACCAACATCGAAAACACCTTCTACATCATCGGCACCGTGGCCGGCCCGCACCCGTATCCGATGATGGTGCGCGACTTCCAGTCGGTGATCGGCGAAGAATGCCGGGTCCAGATGCCGGTGCTGGCCGGACGCCAGCCGGACTACGTGGTGGCCTGCATCGGTGGCGGCTCGAACGCGATGGGCATTTTCTATCCCTACATCGACGAGCCGGGCGTGCAGCTGGTCGGCGTCGAGGCGGCGGGCGAGGGGCTCGACTCCAGCAAGCACGCGGCGTCGCTGACGGCCGGGATTCCGGGCGTCCTGCACGGCAACCGGACGTACCTGCTGCAGGACGAGAACGGGCAGATCATCGAGACCCATTCGGTGTCGGCGGGCCTGGATTATCCGGGCGTCGGTCCCGAACACGCGTGGCTGAAGGATTCGGCGCGCGCGCAGTACGTGTCGATCACGGACGAGGAGGCGCTGCAAGCCTTCCACGACACCTGCCGCATCGAGGGCATCATCCCGGCGCTGGAATCGTCGCACGCGATCGCGTATGGCGTGAAGCTGGCGGCGACGTTGCCGAAAGACCGGATCATCCTGGTCAACCTGTCGGGCCGCGGCGACAAGGACATGCACACGGTGGCGCAGAGGATGGGGCTGGATTTCGGCTGACGACGTAGCAGCCGGTTTCGCGCGAGCCGCCTTGATTGCGCGGCTCCAGTCTCCACTCCATGACTCCAACAGAAAGCATCCCATGTCCCGCATCGCACCAACCTTCAGCGCTCTGAAAGCGCAGAACAAGACCGGCCTGGTCACCTTCATCACCGCCGGCGATCCCGGTCCCGAACTGACCGTGCCGCTGATGCACGCCCTGGTCGAAGGCGGCGCCAACGTCCTCGAACTGGGCGTGCCATTTTCCGACCCGATGGCCGAGGGCCCGGTCATCCAGCGCGCCTGCGAGCGCGCGCTTCAGTTCAACATCGGCCTGAAGGACGTATTCGCCTTCGTGCGCGAATTCCGTGAAAAAGACCAGACCACCCCGGTGGTCCTGATGGGCTACGCCAACCCGATCGAGCGCATCGGCCAGCAAGAATTCATCCGCTGCGCCAAAGAAGCCGGCGCCGACGGCGCCATCGTGGTCGACTACCCGCCGGAAGAATGCGCCGAGTTCGCCGCCGCCATGCGCGAAGCCGACCTCGACCTGATCTTCCTGCTGGCCCCGACTTCAACGGTCGAACGCGTCAAACAGGTTGCCCAGCACGGCGGTGGCTTCAGCTACTACGTCTCATTGAAAGGCGTGACCGGCTCCGGCGCCATCGACACCGAAGACGTCGCCCGCCGCGTCAACGCCATCCGCGAACACGTCAAGCTCCCGATCGGCGTCGGCTTCGGCATCCGCGACGGCGCCACCGCGCGCGCAGTAGCCGAAGTCGCCGATGCCGTGGTCATCGGCAGCCGCATCATCCAGGAACTCGAATCGGTCCCCAAAGACCAGGCCATCGACGCCGTTCGCACCTTCACCTCCAGCATCCGCACCGCCCTCGACGCGTAAACCCCGTTAATTAGGGTCAGAGTCAAATTGTTGAGCAATTGCTCACGCCGCAAATCGACTCTGACCCTCATTAGCCCTTTTGTTCATTGAATAAATTGCAGAACAACGAGGGTCAGAGTCGAATTGTTTGACAACTTTTGAGGTTGCCCGACAATTCGACTCTGACCCTCATTTATTTTCGTTCTGCGAAGAAAGCTGTTTGCTATAGCCCAGTTCTTACTTTGCGCGATCGCTGCTTTGCAAAGCATTTCTCACGATAAATTGATGTTCACATTCAACTATCAGAGGAGTGCATGGTGAAAAAACGAATCAAGCATCTCGGAGTTCTGCAATGCGGCAAGACGCTGGGTACAATCTATTTTCTGTTTTCGCTGCCGTTTCTCGTCTTTCTCCTGCCACTGGCGATCGCCCTGGAAGCCAAGCTTGGCCTGCTTGCCGCCCTGGCCCTGCTGATCTTGATGCCGGTCTGCTACGGCCTGGCCGCATTCCTCGGCGGTATCCTGACTGCCTGGCTCTACAACATCGTCGCCGCCCGCTACGGCGGCTTCGAATTCACCACCAGCGAAGTTGCTCTCAAATCAGCCTAGGCATTAATCAATTGATTCATAATTAGGGTCAGAGTCGAATTAATGGGAAACATTCGAATGTTGTCAAACAATTCGACTCTGACCCTAATGTTGCTGGTATGCGTTCGTTGCAGATGAATAAGGGGTCAGCGTTGAATTGCACGGCGACGTGAAAAGTTGTCAAACAATTCGACTCTGACCCTAATTTTTTTGGAATTGATTTTGTTCCTTTGTGCTGCTTGCTGGTGCTGGTGCCTGCGCTGACTGGAGAGCAGCAATTGCCCCTGATCTTACTGATCCTGATGCCGGTTCTGTATGCCGTGCTCTGTTTTATCGCGACCCTCATCGGCGCCTGGATTTTCAACCTGGTGCCGGTGCGCATCGGTGGCTTCGAGTTCACGAAGGTCGATATGGCCGAGCGCTCCTGAGGGCGGCCTGACGGGGCAGGATAGGCGGTGCTGAATCGAAAACATTGGCAGCTTGCCATGATTCGACAAGCCGCGTCTGAGCGGCTACACTACGCCCCACCTGAAAGAACTGCCGCAAAGGAGAGAACATGAGTTGGTTGGAAAAACTGCTGCCCCCTCGGATCCAGCGCTCCGATGCCGCCAATCGCAAAACCATGCCCGAAGGGCTGTGGGTCAAGTGCCCGTCGTGCGAGTCGGTGCTGTACCGTGCGGACATCGAGTCCAATCTGCACGTGTGCCCGAAGTGCGACCACCATATGCGCATCCGCGCCCGCGAGCGCCTCGACGCGCTGCTCGACGAAGGCGGCCGCTATGACATCGGCCAGGAAACCCTGCCGGTCGATACCCTGAAGTTCAAGGACAGCAAGAAATATCCGGACCGTCTGAAGTCGGCCATGGACGCCACCGGCGAAACCGATGCCCTGATCGTCCAGGGCGGCTCGATCATGAGCCTGCCGGTCGTCGTGGCTGCGTTCGAATTCGAATTCATGGGCGGCTCGATGGGCTCGGTCGTCGGCGAGCGCTTCGTGCGCGGCGCCCAGGTGGCCCTGGAGCAGAAGGTGCCGTTCATCTGCATCACCGCCACCGGCGGCGCGCGCATGCAGGAAGGCCTGCTGTCGCTGCTGCAGATGGCGAAGACCACTGCCATGCTGACCAAGCTGTCGGAAAAGAAGCTGCCGTTCATCAGTGTCTTGACTGACCCGACCATGGGCGGCGTCTCGGCCTCGTTCGCCTTCATGGGCGACGTCGTGATCGCCGAGCCGAAAGCGCTGATCGGCTTCGCCGGCCCACGTGTGATCGAGAACACTGTGCGCGAGAAATTGCCTGAGGGCTTCCAGCGCGCCGAGTTCCTGGTCCAGAAGGGCGCCGTCGATATGATCGTCGACCGCCGCAAGATGCGCGAAGAAATTGCGCGCCTGCTGGCCCTGCTGCAGAACCAGGCCGCCGACGTCCTGGCTTGACCGCAGCAACTCCGGGAGCAGTGCGGATGCCGTCAGGTCCGTGCTGCTCCGGTTTCCTCGCGTAACAACGCACGTCCCCATCCAGTCCCACCCAGCACCGACCCCATGTCCTCATTACCGACCACCTTGCCCGACTGGCTGGCCCTGCTCGAGTCGCGCCATGCCGAAACCCATATCGACATGGGCCTCGATCGCGTGCGCGCCGTCAAGGAACGGCTGCAGCTCGCCTTCGCCTGCCCGGTGATCATGGTCGCCGGCACCAATGGCAAGGGTTCGACCTGCGCCATGCTGGAGTCGGTGCTGCTGCAGTCCGGCTACCGCGTCGGCCTGTACATCAAGCCGCACTTTCTCGACTTCAACGAGCGCGCCCGCCTCAATGGCGAGATGGCCTCGAACGAAGCGCTGGCCGAAGCCTTCAATGCGGTCGAAGCCGCGCGCGGCGACGTGGCGCTCACGTACTTCGAATTCACCACGCTGGCGATCGCCCATCTGCTCTCGAAAAGCGAGATCGACGTCGCCATCCTCGAAGTAGGGCTGGGCGGACGCCTGGACGCCGTCAACGTGATCGATGCCGACGTCTCGATCGTCACCAGCATCGACATCGACCACACGGCGTATCTGGGCGACACGCGCGAGGCAATCGGTTTTGAAAAGGCCGGCATTTTCCGCCCGGGCAAGACCGCGATCTGCAGCGACCCGGTGCCGCCGCAGTCGCTCATCCAGCACGCACAAGACATCGGCGCCGACCTGTGGCTGATCGGCCGCGATTTCAACTACCAGGGCGACCAGCAACAGTGGAGCTATGGCGGACGCAGCATGCGCCGCAATTCGCTGGCCTATCCGGCCCTGCGCGGCGCCAACCAGTTGCTGAACGCCTCGGCCGCCCTGGCGGCGCTGGAAGCGCTGCGCATGCAGGTGCCGTGCGGCGCACAGGAAACCCGCGCCGGCCTGGCGATGGTCGAACTGCCGGGCCGCTTCCAGGTGCTGGCCGGCCGCCCGACCCAGGTGCTGGACGTGGCGCACAACCCGCACGCGGCCGCCACCCTGGCCCAGAACCTCGGCAACATGGGCTTCCACCGCTTTACCTACGCCGTGTTCGGCATCATGGACGATAAGGACATCGACGGCGTGATCGCGCCGATGGCCGGCCTGATCGACCACTGGTGCGTGACCCGCCTGGATTCGCCACGCTCGGCCCAGCCGGAGGCGCTGGCCGAGAAGCTGAACGAACTGCAGCCGGCTGGCGCCAAAGAAGGCGATTTTTCGGTCACCGCCTTCGCCACTCCCGCCGACGCCTACGCGAATGCGCTGAGCCGGGCAGGGGAGAATGATAGAATTGTGGTCTTTGGCTCGTTCTACACGGTCGCCGGCGTCATGGCGGCGCGCAAATCTTCCTTACATTGATACCTGAATCGCATGGGCTTGTTCTCGTTCGGCAATAAAAACAAGCAAGAAACTGTCCGGGACAGCGGCCATTTCGTCAAAGACGACGAATCCGCCTATACCGAGCGCGCCCGTTCCAAGCGCGCGACCCACGCCGGCGACGGCGCGCAGCGCTCCAGCCGCGGCGACCCGATGCTGCCGGAAAAGAAACGCGCCCGGCGGCGCCTGGTCGGCGCCATCGCGCTGACCCTGGCCGCCATCGTGGCGTTGCCGATGCTGCTCGACTCCGAGCCGCGTCCGCTGGCGACTGATATCGCGATCAATATCCCGGACAAGGAAAAGGCGGCGCCGCTGCCGGTGCCGTCCGAGCAGGTCGCACCATCGGCCAGCGTCGACAGCGACGAAGAGATCATCGACCCGTCCGCCGCCGCCGGTGACGAATTGGCGCCGGTCTCTGCGCCCGCCGCGCCGCCACCGGCGCCTGCCGCCCGCTCGTCCGCCGCCACCGCCGCGCCGTCGACCGCAGCCGCACCTGCCGCGGGCGACCCGCCGCCGCTGCGCACGCTCGACCTCGACAAGTCGAGTTCCACTCCGACTGCGGCGCCAAAGCCACAGCCGAAGCCTGAACCGGTGAAGACCGAACCGGCGCGCAAGCCCGAGCCGGAAAAACGCGAAGAGAAGAAGCCCGTCAAAGTGGCCGAAGCCAAGCCGGCCGAGACGCACCCGAAGGCCGAGAAAGTAACTGAGAAGCCCGCCGAAAAGCCGGCCCGCCAGGACGATGCCGAACGCGCCATCGCGATCCTCGAAGGCAAGCCGTCGGCCCCGCCGCCAGCGGCCTCGAGCGGCCCGTCACCGCGCTACGTGGTGCAGGTGGCGGCCCTGGCCAGCCAGGAAAAAGTGCAGGAACTGCAGGAGCGCCTGCGCGCCGCCGGCGTGTCGTCGTTCACCCAGAAGTCCGGCGAGCTGATCCGCGTGCGCGTGGGTCCGTTCAGCAAGGAAGAGGCGGAAAAAGTACGCGCCAAGCTGGGCGGCATCGGCCTGTCCGGCTCGATGGTGCCGTTGTAAGCACCTGATCAAGACCCGATCCGCGGCGTGACGATTTTCGATTACCTGGTGCTGTTCGTGTTGATCGCGTCCGTCGTGATCAGCACGCTGCGCGGCCTGGTCAAGGAGATCCTGTCGCTGCTGGGCTGGGTCGTGGCCTTCGTGGTGGCCAATGCCTACGGCGCCGCGCTGGCGCCGCTGTTGCCGGAAGTGATTCCCGGCGCCACCGCGCGCCTGATCGTGGCCTTCATCGCCCTGTTTCTGGGCGTCCGGATCTTGATGGGTCTGCTCACGCTGGCGATCGGCGCGGTGGTCGAGGCCACCGGCCTGAGCCTGGCGGACCGCGGCCTCGGAGGATTGTTCGGATTGGCGCGCGGCATTGTAATCGTGCTGGCCGGCGTCATATTGTGCGGGATGACGGCGATTCCGCAACAGGCGTTCTGGCGCGATGCGCTGCTGTCGCCGATCGCGGAAAGCGGCGCCCGCACCGTCAAGCCGTTCCTGCCCGCTGCCCTCGCGCAGCACGTGAATTATTGAATGTCCCCAATTGAACCTCTGGATCATTCAGCTTTGAACTTTTTTGTAATCAAGCAGTCCAGCTTTTAGGAGCACACCATGTGTGGCATCGTCGGCGTCGTCTCGCATTCTCCCGTCAACCAGCTGTTGTATGACGCGTTGCTGCTATTGCAGCACCGCGGCCAGGACGCGGCGGGTATTGCGACCAATCACAGCAGCATGTTCGCCATGTTCAAGGCCAATGGCCTGGTGCGCGACGTGTTCCGCACCCGGAACATGCGCTCGCTTCATGGCAACACCGGTATCGGCCACTGCCGCTACCCGACCGCCGGTTCGTCGAGCGAAGAAGAAGCGCAGCCGTTCTACGTCAATGCGCCGTTCGGCATCACGCTGGCGCACAACGGCAACCTGACCAACCAGGCCCAGTTGAAGGATGAGCTGTTCCGTAACGACCGCCGCCACATCAACACCAATTCCGACTCGGAAGTGCTGCTCAACATCCTGGCGCACGAGATCCAGGAAGCGGCCGACGGCTATTCGCTCGACGCCGACTCCATCTTCAAGGCCGTCACCGTGGTGCATCGCCGCGTGCGCGGCGCCTACGCGGTGGTGGCGCAGATCGCCGGCTACGGCATGCTGGCCTTCCGCGACCCGTTCGGCATCCGTCCGCTGTGCCTGGGCATCAACGAAACCGAGCAGGGCAACGAATACCTGGTGGCCAGCGAATCGGTGGCGCTGGAAGGCCTGGGCTTTCGCTTCGTGCGCGACATCGCGCCGGGCGAAGCGGTCTTTATCGACAACGACGGCAAATTGTTCGAGCGTCAGTGCGCCGAGAATCCGTCGCTCAATCCGTGCGCGTTCGAATTCGTGTACCTGGCGCGTCCCGACTCGGTGATCGACGGCGCCTCGGTGTATGCGACCCGCCTGCGCATGGGCGAATACCTGGCCGACAAAGTGCGCGCCGAGATCCCGGTGGACGAGATCGACGTCGTGATGCCGATTCCCGACTCGTCGCGTCCGGCCGCGATCCAGCTGGCCCTGAAACTGGGCGTCGAGTATCGCGAAGGCTTCATCAAGAACCGCTACATCGGCCGCACCTTCATCATGCCGGGCCAAGGCATGCGCAAGAAATCGGTGCGCCAGAAACTGAACGCGATCAGCTCCGAGTTCAAGGACAAGAACGTGCTGCTGGTCGACGACTCGATCGTGCGCGGCACCACCAGCCGCGAAATCGTGCAGATGGCGCGCGAAGCGGGCGCCCGCAAGGTCTTCTTCGCCTCGGCCGCGCCGCCGGTGCTGTACCCCAACGTGTACGGCATCGACATGCCGACCCGCGACGAGCTGATCGCCCACGGCCGCACCACGGAAGAGGTGTGCCGCGAGATCACCGCCGACCGCGTGGTGTACCAGGACGTCGACGCCCTCAAGCGCGCAATCTCGGACGTCAATCCTGCGCTGAAGAACTTCGAAGCGTCGTGCTTCGACGGCATCTACGTGACCGGCGACGTGACTCCGGAATACCTGGACCGCCTGGAATCGGCGCGTCACAGCCCGGTACCGTCGGACGAAGACGCGGTGCGCACCCAGCTCAACCTGAACCCAGCGGTTCCCGCCGAGTAAGCACATGAACGACGCCAAGCACTACGGCTTCACCACCACCATCCTGCACAACGATCGGCGCAAACCGATCGAGCAGGGCTCGCTGCACAAGCCGATCCATACTTCGGTCGCGTTCGGTTATGGCGATGCGCGCCAGCTGGCGTCGGTGTTCCAGGGCAAGGAGCCGGGCTTCCGCTATGGGCGCCAGGGCAACCCTACCGTCAGCGCGCTGGAAGACAAGATCAGCAAGATGGAAGGCGGCGTGGCCAGCCTGTGCTTCGGCACCGGCATGGCGGCGATCGGCGCGCTGTTCCAGGCGCTGTTGAAGGCGGGCGACCACATCGTTTCGTCGAGCTTCCTGTTCGGGAATACCAACAGCCTGTGGCAGACGGTGGCGGGGCAGGGCGTGGACGTGGCGTTTGTCGACGCCACCGACGTGCGTCACGTGCAAGCGGCGCTGACGCCGGAGACGCGCATGGTGTTCGTCGAAACCATCGCCAACCCGCGCACCCAGGTCGCCGACCTGGCGCGCATCGGCCAATTGTGCCGCGAGCGCGGCATCCTGTACGTGGTCGACAACACGATGACCACGCCGTGGCTGTTCCGTCCGAAAGATGTCGGCGCTGGCCTGGTGGTCAATTCGCTGACCAAGTCGATCGGCGGCCACGGCATCGCACTGGGCGGCGCATTGACCGACACCGGCCTGTTCGACTGGTCCGCCTATCCGAACATCGCCGCCAACTTCCGCAAGCAGCCGGGCGCAGCCCAGGGCATGGCCCAGCTGCGCGCGAAAGCGCTGCGCGACTTCGGCGCTGCGCTGGGACCGGAAGCGGCGCACCACATCGCGGTCGGCGCCGAAACACTGGCGCTGCGCATGGAGCGCACCTGCGCCAATGCGCTGGCGCTGGCAACGATGCTGGAGAACGACGAACGTGTAGCGGCGGTGCACTATCCGGGCCTGGCTTCCCATCCGCAGCACGGGATCGTCAAGGAGCTGTTCCGTTCCGGCGGCTCGCTGCTGAGCTTTGAGCTGAAGGACGGCATCGACTGCTTCGACTACCTGAATCGCCTGCAGCTGGGCATCCCGGCCAGCAACCTGGGCGACACCCGCACGCTGGTGATTCCGGTGGCGCATACCATCTTCTTCGAGATGGGCGCCGAACGCCGCGCCAGCATGGGCATCGCCGAGTCGCTGATCCGGGTCTCGGTCGGGATCGAGGACACCGACGACCTGGTGGCCGACTTCCGCCAGGCGCTGGATGCGTAAAGCGACGTAAAGCCACGTAAAACATCGCTTCACAAGGCCGGCCGCATGCCGGCCTTGTCATATCTGCGGTTGAGCCCAGCCGTAAAAGGGGGCTATCATGGGGCGGTCATCCGTTCACCAAGTGTCCCCATGAAACGATTCCTGTTCTGCCTGTCCCTCCTCGTCAGCGGTGCCGTCCATGCCGGCGAACTCGAGGATGCTACCGCCCTGTTCGAGAAGAAGGACTACGCGGGCGCGCTGAAGCTCTATACCAGGCTGGCCGACGCCGGCAATCCGCAAGCCCAGCAGTTGCTGGGTCAGATGTACTGGTATGGTGAGGCTGGGCAAGTCGACGAGGCCAAAGCCAAGGCGCTGTTCGAGAAGTCGGCGGCCAAGGGCAACAAGATCGCGCAGGCCTCGCTGGGCGTGATGCAGCAGCGCGTCGAGCGGCGCGCCGACATCGACTACTGGATCAAGGGCTATGACGGTTCGGAACTGAAGTCAGGCGAGTACCGCTGCCCGGCGCCGCGCATTCCGGCGGTGTCGAAGATTAACGATGAGATCGAGCGCGTGGGTGCGGCGGTGACCAACTGGCAGAACTGCTACAACAAGATGGTGACCCACCTGAACGACGTGTCGCCGTTGTCCAAGCAGATTCCGGAGGATATCGCGCGCCTGATGAGCAAGCAGGAAACCGAAGCCGCGCATGCGCACCTGGAGCGGGTGCGCCTGAACATCGCGGAGGAGGCGAAAGTGAATTCGAAGCTGATCATGGCCGATTTCGCTGCCTGGCGCAGCGCGACCGAAACGTATATCGATCAGCACAATGCCACGGTCAAGAAGGCCAAGAGCGAGCGCAGTTTCGAAGACCGGCGCTGATGCCGATGCCGCTGTGCGCGGCACATAGAACAGCGGCGGCCATCGGGCCGCCGCAAACAACTCAGTTCCAGCTGCGCATCAGGCCCACTGCCAGGCCTTCGAGCGCGAACTCTTCGTCCGGCTTCACCTGGATCACCTTGAAGTCGGGATTTTCCGGCAGCAGTTCGACCAGCTCGCCGGTCTTGCGATAGCGCTTGACGGTGACTTCCTCGCCCAGGCGCGCCACCACGATCTGGCCGTTCTTGGCGCTGTCGATCTTCTTCACCGCCAAAAAGTCGCCATCCATGATGCCGGCGTCGCGCATCGACCAGCCCTTCACTTTCAGCAGGAAGTCCGGGCGCGCCGCGAACATGGCGGTGTCGACGTTGTAGGTGGCTTCGACGTGTTCCTGGGCCAGGATCGGATTACCGGCGGCGACGCGGCCGACCAGCGGCAGCATCATCATCGACGGTGGTGGCATTGGAATCTGCTCGACGCTGGCGCCGATCAGGCGGATGCCGCGCGAGGTGCCGGGCGCGATTTCGATGGCGCCCTTGCGCGCCAGCGCCTGCAGGTGTTCTTCGGCTGCATTCGCCGAGCGGAAGCCCAGTTCGGCCGCGATTTCGGCCCGGGTCGGAGGGAACCCGGTGTTCTCGATCGCTTCCTTGATCAGGTTAAGGATCTGTTCTTGCCTTGCAGTGAGCTTGAGCATAAATGTAATACAGCAACCGGTTATGAGAGGTGGACTGTATTTTTGTACAGTATTCTGCTACGCGCAAGGGTAATTTCAAAATAATTCTAAAAAAGCGGCTAGGGCGGCGCCCTCGTCGGCTTCAACACGCGAGACCTCGGGTTTTCCTTGCCAGATCGGTCGACGCTGGCGAGTCGACCGATGTGCCGTCATGCGTTTGGCTAGCAAGCGTCGATCAGCTGCAGCCGGTCTCTTCAACAATCGCAACGAAGTTGGTTTTGGTGCCGATAATGACCCAGCGCCCCTGGCAGGTGAACGTGCCGTAGCCGACTACCACCGTATGGGTGGCGTCGGAATAGTATTCAACGCTCGTGGTGTAGCCAGGCCCAGCAATGGCAGTAGTGCTGCCGACAGCCAGGCAGGCGACAACGGCAAGCAGTGCAAGTTGACGTTTCATGAATGTTTCCTGATTAAAAAGTGAAATGGAAGTTGGCGACTCTTAGTTCCCGACCGGGCATTCATACTCTTCTTTGGTTTCGGGATACTGAGTTTTTTCACCCCAGAATATGGTCCAGTTGTTGCGGCAGTCGCGGTGGCCTTCCCCGACCACGGCAGTGTGGGCCAGGTCGGAGTAGAAGATGAACGTGATGGCGTATTTCGGAAGCGCATTGGCTACGGTGGCGGCAGTGGCAAGGACGGCAGCGACGGCGACGAGAGCGAACTTGAGTTTCATTGATGGGTCCTCGGGAAGAGTCGTTAACGAAACAAAGAAACATCGAAAGCCTGCGTTGTTCTAAAGTAACGAAGTAGCTGGCGGATAAATCATATGCCCGTTCGTCCATCAGGAAAGCTGCAGGACTGCCAGTTGCATAACGAGTGAGCAGCGGTTATACTCGAGGGCTTTCCCTTCCCACACTCGTCTTGACGCCGAGGTGGGCATTTGTTTAAACGTCCTCAAGGAGTAATGCATGCGTCATTATGAAATCGTTTTTATCGTCCACCCGGACCAGAGCGAGCAAGTCCCGGCGATGATCGAGCGTTACAAGACCACGGTCACGACCCGCGGCGGTAACATCCATCGCGTGGAAGACTGGGGCCGTCGCCAGATGGCTTACCAGATCCAGAAGCTGCCGAAGGCACACTACATCTGCATGAACATCGAGTGCGACAACGAGACCCTGGTCGAGCTGGAAACCGCATTCAAGTTCAATGACGCCGTGCTGCGTCATCTGACCGTCAAGATGAAGAAAGCTGAAACCGCACCGTCGCCGATGATGAAGTCGGTCCAGCGCGAAGACGCAGCCAAGAGCCACCGCGCAGAAGCAGCCGCTCCTGCAGCTGCCCCGGCCGCCGCTGCCTAAAGTTTTTCCCAGCAATTCGCAGTAAGCAGTAGTCAGAAGAATCGGGTAGACGTTGCAACACAATCAGCTCCAGCTCGTGGCGACCATCGCCGAGCGCGACGTGTTGCGCTACACCCCGGCCGGCGTGCCGATCGTTTCCGCTGTCCTGATGCACAGTTCGCACCAGGAAGAGGCGGGGATCGACAGGCTGGTCGAGTTCGAAGTCCCCGCGTTCGCCGCGGGCGAGATTTCGGGCAGGTTCGGGAACGCCGAACTCGGCGCCAGCTACCGCTTCACCGGATTCCTTGCACGGAAAAACCGCAACAGCAAAGCCCTGGTGTTTCACATCATTGATTTCAGTGCCGCCTAAACGGCAATTTTAGATACAGGAGCCTCAAATGGCATTCGGTAAAAAGTTCGACAAAAACAAAGCAAAAGAAAAACTCAAGCGCAAGCAGCAGAACCCGCTGTTCAAGCGCAAGAAGTTCTGCCGCTTCACCGCCGCTGGCGTTGAGCAGGTGGACTACAAGGACGTCGACACCCTGAAGGACTTCGTCCAGGAAAACGGCAAGATCATGCCAGCACGTCTGACCGGCACCAAGGCGCACTACCAGCGTCAGGTTGACACCGCCATCAAGCGCGCCCGTTACCTCGCGCTGCTGCCGTACACCGACCTGCACCACGGTTAATCGTCGGCCTCGACAGTCAGATATCTGGAGATAAGAACATGCAAGTTATTCTGTTGGAAAAAGTAGTCAACGTCGGCAACCTGGGCGACGTCGTGAAAGTCAAGGACGGTTACGCACGTAACTTCCTGATCCCACAAAAAATGGCACGCCGTGCTACCTCGTCGGCCGTGGCCGAGTTCGAAGCCAAGCGCGCCGAACTGGAAAAAGCAGCCGCCGAGAAACTGGCAGCCGCACAAGCCCAAGGCGACAAGCTGAGCGGCATGACCGTCACCATCTCGCAGAAAGCCGGCGTTGACGGCCGTCTGTTCGGTTCGGTCACCAACTTCGACATCGCCGAAGCGCTGAGCAAGCAAGGCTTCCCGGTCGAGAAATCGGCTGTGCGCCTGCCAACCGGTCCGCTCAAGACCACTGGCGAGTTCCCGATCGCGGTTGCTCTGCACACCGACGTCGTGAGCGAGATCACCATCGCTGTCGTGGGCGAAGCTGCCTAAGCGAGGTTGCTCCAGTAGTGAAAAAAAAGCCGGGTTCGCCCGGCTTTTTTGCTTTTGAAACTCTCCAATTATGACAGCCGTATGACAGGAGAAGGTATAATGCCGCCCATGAACGCAGCACCCCCAGATCCGCAACTCGAATCGCTCCGCATCCCCCCGCACTCCATCGAAGCAGAACAGTCCGTCATCGGTGGCCTGCTGCGCGACAATGCGGCGTGGGACCGGATTGCCGACTTCATGCATGCGGACGATTTCTACCGCTACGACCACCGCATCATCTTCGAACAGATGGTGCGCCTGATCAATGGCGGCAAGCCGGCCGACGTGATTACCGTCTACGAAGCCTGCAACCAGCTCGGCAAAGCCGAGGACGTGGGTGGCCTGCAATACCTGAACGCGATGGCGCAAAACACGCCATCGGCAGCCAATATCCGTCGTTATGCCGAGATCGTGCGCGATCGCGGCATCCTGCGCAAACTGATCACGGTCGCCGACGAAATCTCGGGCAACGCGTTCAATCCGCAGGGCAAGGAAGTCAAGCAGATGCTGGACGAAGCCGAGTCCAAGATCTTCGCCATTGCCGAGTCCGGCGCCCGCGGCGCCCAGGGCTGGAATCCGATCCAGCCGCTGCTGACCCAGGTCGTCGAGCGCATCGACGAGCTTTATTCGCGCGAAAACCAGGGCGAGATCACCGGCGTGCCGACCGGCTTCATCGACCTCGACCGCATGACCTCGGGCCTGCAACCGGGCGACCTGGTGATCGTGGCCGGCCGTCCGTCGATGGGCAAGACCGCATTTTCGGTCAATATCGGTGAAAACGTCGCGATCGAGGCTGGCCTGCCGGTGGCCGTGTTCTCGATGGAGATGGGCGGCACCCAGCTGGCCATGCGTATGCTCGGTTCGGTCGGCCAGCTCGACCAGCACCGCCTGCGTACCGGACGCCTGCTGGACGAAGACTGGCCGCGCCTGACGCATGCGATCCAGAAGATGAACGACGCCCAGCTCTACATCGACGAGACGCCGGCGCTCAATCCGATCGAGATGCGCGCGCGTGCGCGGCGCCTGGCGCGCCAGTGCGGCAAGCTCGGCATGATCATCGTCGACTACCTGCAGCTGATGCAGGGCAGCCAGCCGGGCGACAATCGCGCCTCGGAGATTTCGGAGATTTCGCGTTCGCTCAAGGGCCTGGCCAAAGAGCTGCAGTGTCCGGTGATCGCGCTGTCGCAGCTGAACCGCTCGCTCGAGCAGCGCCCGAATAAACGTCCGGTGATGTCCGACTTGCGCGAATCCGGCGCAATCGAGCAGGATGCCGACGTCATCATCTTCCTGTACCGCGACGAAGTCTATAACCCGGATTCGCCCGACAAGGGCACCGCCGAGATCATCATCGGCAAGCAGCGTAACGGTCCGATCGGGGCGATCCGCCTCACCTGGATCGGCCAGTACACCAAGTTTGGCAATTACAGCGGTAACCTGTCCGTGTATCAGGGTGACTGATCAAGACCGGAACAACCGATAGCAAGGCGGTGCTCGCGCACCGTCAATACGCGCCGTTGCCTTTCCCGGGGACGCGGCGCGTCCCCAGAGTAACAACGGAGAAAACCATGTTCGGACGCTTCATGCCCACCGAGGGCAAGTTCTTTGACCTGTTCAACCAGCACGCCGCCCTGTGTGTGAAGGGTGCACACGAAATGGTCGGCCTGATGACCAATTTCGATGACCTGGAAACCCGCACCCACGCGGTCGAAACCATCGAAAAGCAGGCCGACAAGATCACCTACACCACGGTGGACCTGCTGCACAAGACCTTCATCACGCCGCTCGACCGCGATGACATCCACAAGCTGATCACGCGCATGGACGACATCCTGGACATGATGGAAGACGCGGCCCAGACCGTGTCCCTGTACGACCTGCACGCCGTGACCCCGGAAGCCAAGCGCCTGGCCGAGCTGTGCCTGTCGTGCTGCCTGAAGGTGCAGGAAGCGGTCGGCATGCTGCACGACATGGACAATGCGCCGAAGATCGTCGCCATCTGCGAAGAGATCGACCGCTTCGAATCTGACGCCGACCACGTGATGCGCGCCGCCATGTCCAAGCTGTTCCGCGATGAACCGGATGTGCGCAACCTGATCAAGATGAAAGCGATCTACGAGATCCTGGAAACCGTGACCGACCGCTGCGAAGACGTCGCCAACATCATCGAAGGCATCATCGTCGAGAACGCGTAAGCGTCGCGCGGGCAGAAAATTATGGAAACTCTCCACATCAGCATCTATGTGCTGGGCCTCTTGGTGCTGCTGGCACTGGTGTTCGACTTCATGAACGGCTTCCACGACTCGGCGAACTCGATCGCCACCGTGGTCTCCACCGGCGTCCTGAAACCGCAGACCGCGGTGGCGATGGCCGCCTTCTTCAACTTCGTCGCGATCTTCGTGGTCAACATGAAGGTGGCGCAGACCATCGGCAAGGGCACCATCGACCCGCACGTGGTCGACCATTACGTGATCTTCGGCGCCCTGGTCGGGGCCATCGCCTGGAACATCATCACCTGGTACTACGGCATTCCATCGTCGTCCTCGCACGCCCTGATCGGCGGCCTGGTCGGCGCCGCGGTGGCCAAGGCCGGCACCGGCTCGCTGATTTCCGGCGGCCTGATCAAGACCGTGGCCTTCATCGTGGTGGCGCCGCTGCTCGGCTTCGTGCTGGGGTCGATCATCATGCTGATCGTGTCCTGGCTGTTCGTGAAGTCGACGCCGCGCAAGGTCGATACCTGGTTCCGCCGCCTGCAGCTGGCTTCGGCCGCAGCCTACTCGCTGGGCCACGGCGGCAATGACGCGCAAAAGACCATGGGCATTATCTGGATGCTCTTGATCGCGGCCGGCTACACCAATGCCGCCGACACCCATCCGCCGGCCTGGGTCATCATCTCGTGCTACGCCGCGATCGCCTTCGGTACGCTGTTCGGCGGCTGGCGCATCGTCAAGACCATGGGCCAGAAGATCACCAAACTGAAACCCGTCGGCGGCTTCTGCGCCGAATCGGGCGGCGCCGTGACGCTCCTGATGTCGAGCGCCTTCGGTATCCCGGTCTCGACCACCCACACCATCACCGGCGCCATCGTCGGCGTGGGCGCGGCGCAGAAAGCGTCGGCGGTGCGCTGGGGCGTGGCGGGCAATATCGTGTGGGCCTGGATCTTCACCATCCCGGCGTCGGCCTTCATGGCGGCGATCGCGTGGTGGATCGGTACCCACATCATGTAACACGCGGCCGGCCTTCATGGCCGGCATCGAAGTGCAAGAAACAACGGAGCCCGCGGGCTCCGTTTTTTCATGCCGGCTCGGGCGCCGGACCGAGGAATACTTCCAGCCCTTCATAGGCCAGGTGTACCTGCAAGCCGCCGAGCTGGCCGGCGTGGCGCGCCAGCACGTCGGCGAACGCCGCTTCCAGCTCGTCGTCGCTGCGCGTCGGCTCGTGGTGGGTGCAGTACAGGGCGCGCGCGCCGACCCGCAACGCCATCGCGATGGCGCCGTCGAAGGTGCCGTGGCCCCAGCCGGCGCGCGCTGGATATTCGTCGATCGTGTACGAGCAGTCCACCACCAGGGCGTCGACGCCGGCCATGACGGCGTCCACCGCGCGCTCGCGCTCGGCCAGGTGGGCATCGACGGCGCGGCGGCGCGGGTCGCCGGGCGGATGCGGGTTGTGCCATGGCTCATGGTCGCCGGTAAAGAACAGCGAGCGGCCCCGGCACTCGATGCGGTAGCCCAGGTTCAGTACCGGGTGGTTCATCACCACGTTCGACAGCGTCGCCTGGCCGACCGTGACCGGCACGCCGACCTCGAGCGTGCGGTAGGCGATGGTGGCCGCCATCTGCGCCTCGTCCACCGGAAAATAGCTGTTCTGCAGCTGGACCGCCATCACGTGCTCGATGCCGCGCCCGCTGGTCTGGTCGTAGGCGCCGTACAGGCAGACCCGGCTGCCCTTGACGAACAGCGGCGTGAAGAACGGCAGGCCGTGGATGTGGTCCCAGTGGCTGTGGGTGATGAAGATATTGGCGTCGACCGCGGCGCCGTCCTTCAGCAGCTGCTGCGCCAGCGGGAACAGGCCGGTGCCGGCGTCCAGCACGATCAGGGTGCCGTCATCCAGGCGCACCTCGATGCAGGTGGTGTTGCCGCCGTAGCGCGCGGTGCGCGGGCCGGGTGAGGGGATCGAGCCGCGCACGCCCCAGAAGCGGAATTTCATGGTGACTCCCTGGCCAGGACTGACGGAAGTTATTGTGAGTAACCCCGATGATAGCGGGTTTATGTCCAGGTGGCATCGAGAAGCGCGCGTACGCATACATTGCGCTGGATCAGCGGAAGGTTGCGGCAGGTGGCGGCGCGCCGTGCTGCCCCGCGCCGGCTGCTTTGTCCGACGAGCGTTCTAAATCCGGGCCAAGCGCCCGGCACGCTGCGCCGTGATGCGGCGCACGCCGAGCTGCACCGCCAGCGCGCAGGCGGTCGCCACCAGGAACGCGGGTCCGATCGCGCCGCCCGGCAGCAGTAGCGCCAGCGCCAGGCAAAACACGGCAAAGGCATAGTAGCCATTGACCATGCCGCGCAGCAGGGCGACCGCGAAGCCGGGGCCGGAGGCGCGGTGCGAAAAGCCGACCAGCACCGTGCTCATCACCGGGAACATGGCAAACAGCCCGCTCAGCGCCGGACCCAGGCTGCTTGCCGCCTGGGTCACGGCAGCGGTCAGCACGGCGCCGGCCAGCATGCGCCACGGCAGGTCGCGCGCCGGCCGCGCAGTGACGGTAGCGGTCGCGGGCCGCTGGCCGATCAGGCGCGGCGCCAGCAACAGCGCAATCGCCACCAGCACGAAGCCGACCCACGGCGCCACGGAGACGCCCTGCAGCACGGCCACCGCCAGCGCCCAGGCCAGCAGCGCCGCGCCAAGGCAGGCTGCTACTCCAGCGTGCGCCGCCATCCGGGCATAGGCCACGCTGAACACCAGCACCGCCAGCACTGCCAGCAGGGTATTGGCGGCGGCGACGGCGGCGAAGTCGCTGCCCTGTTCCAGCGCTATCGCCAGCAGGATCGGGCCGGAGACGATGGGAAAGGCCGACAGCCAGCCGGCCACGCCCGGGCCCCAGCGGCGGCCAGCCAGGGTGACAAGAGCGATCAGGGAAGGAACGAGCAGGAGCTTGAGGATCAGTGGCATCGGTCAACTTCAAAAACGCTGCGCCACGAATGCGTGACGCATAAAAAACGCCCGCCGAAGAGGGCGGGCGTTGTGGCGGACGCCTGTGCTGGCGCAGGCGGTCCGAGGATGGATCAGAGCACGTCGCTGGCGTGATCGGCCAGGCGCGAGCGTTCGCCGCGCGCCAGCGTTACGTGGCCGCCGTGGCTCCAGCCTTTGAAGCGGTCGACCACGTAGGTCAGGCCGCTCGAGCCTTCGGTCAGGTACGGCGTGTCGATCTGGGCGATGTTACCCAGGCACAGGATCTTGGTGCCGGGACCGGCGCGCGTGACCAGGGTCTTCATCTGCTTCGGCGTCAGGTTCTGCGCCTCGTCGATGATCAGGAACTTGTTCACGAAGGTACGGCCGCGCATGAAGTTGAGCGACTTGATCTTGATGCGCGAGCGGATCAGGTCTTGCGTTGCCGCGCGGCCCCAGTCGCCGGCGTCGCCATCCGACTTCATCAGCACTTCCAGGTTGTCATCAAACGCGCCCATCCACGGCGACATCTTCTCTTCCTCGGTACCCGGCAGGAAGCCGATGTCTTCGCCCACCGGCACCGTGACGCGGGTGACGATGATCTCGTTGTACTGCTTGGTTTCCAGCACCTGCGCCAGGCCGGCGGCCAGGGCCAGCAGGGTCTTGCCAGTGCCGGCCTGGCCCAGCAGGGTGATGAAGTCGACTTCCGGATTCATCAACAGGTTGAGGGCGAAGTTCTGCTCGCGATTGCGCGCGGTGATGCCCCAGACATTGTTCTTGTTGTGGCTATAGTCACGCAGCGTCTGCAGCACGGCGGTCTTGCCGTTGATCTGTTTCACTTGAGCGTAGAGCGGCGCTTCGCCATCCTTCGGCTCCAGGAACACGAACTGGTTCACCAAGAGGGTCGGAATCACCGGACCGGTCACACGGTAATAGGTCGACGAATTGCCGTTGCGGTTTTCCTGCCACGATTCGACGTCCTTGCCGTGGGTATCCCAGAAGTCGTTCGGCAGCTGGACGATGCCCGAGTACAGCAGGTCGGTATCTTCCAGCACGTGGTCGTTGAAGTAATCTTCGGCCGGCAGGCCCAGCGCACGCGCCTTGATGCGCATATTGATGTCTTTCGACACCAGCACGATGGCGCGGCCGTTCATCTGGCCTTCCAGTGCGCGCACCACGCCCAGGATCTGGTTGTCGGCCTTGCCCGACGGCAGGCCTTCGGGCAGGGCGGCGCCGTTCAGGCGGGTCTGGAAGTACAGGCGGCCCTTGGCGTCCTTGTTGCCGAGCTTGGCGAGCGGGATGCCGGACTCGATCGCGTCGTCGTCGACGTTGGCGATCAGGGCGTCGAGCGTGCGCGAGACCTGGCGCGCGTTGCGCGCGACTTCGCTCATGCCCTTCTTGTGGTTGTCCAGCTCTTCGAGCGTCATCATCGGCAGGTAGACGTCGTGCTCTTCGAAGCGGAACAGCGAGGTCGGGTCATGCATCAGCACATTGGTATCGAGCACGAACACCTTGGTCGAGCCGGCGCGGTCGGCCTTGCGGCTGGTGGACGACTTGACGGTGACTTCGACCGGCTTGTGCTTGACCGGATGGGCCGCGTCGGCATCGGTCTCGCGCAGCTTGGCCGAGATCGGTTCGGCAGCGAGGTTAGCCTCGGACACCGTATTCGACGCGGCATTGGCTGCAGCGCCGGCTTGCGCGACCGCTGCGCCTGCAGCCGGCCAGCTGTTCTTGCCGCCCTTGGCGCCTGCGACGACCTGAACCGGAGCTTGCGCTGCGGCCAGGGTGTCTTGCGCCTTGCGGCGCGCACGCGATTTAGGGGTGGGAACGGCCTGGCCGCTGATCAGGTCTTCGACGTCGGCGTCGGCTTTGGCGGCGGCGGCGTGCACCGGGCGCTTGCCGGGTTCCGCCTTGGGGTAATCTTTTACCAGCAGCATGGTGGCTGGTTGAGTAGGTAGCTTGGGCAGTGGCATCAGGTTCTCAATCTAGAAAAATAAGGAAAGGCCGTGTGCGCGCGGGCCATGGGGGCGCTGCAGACGGGAACGATGCAACTCGGAGGTACTTCGACAGATACGATGGGGACTTGCAGGGACATCCTGTTGCGGCTCGGCCGGACCTGGCAGGTGCAGAAGCGGGGAAGCTGATGCGCGTGCGGGCCCGGCGGGCAAGCAGAATGGAGTGAGGCTGATGTGTTGCGGTTTGACTCAAAATAAACGATAGCGTTCCAGCAAGTTAAACAAACTGGAGCCATCCGTTTTTCAGGGCTGGCTCTTCAGAAATTCCAGCACTTCGGTCACGTGATCGTTGACTTTCACGCCACGCCATTCTTTCACCAATCGGCCTTGAGCGTCAATGACAAACGTACTGCGCTCGACGCCACGTACTTGTTTGCCATACATATTTTTCAGCTTCATGACATTGAACTGGCCGCACACGGCTTCTTCCGGATCCGAGATCAGCTCGAACGGCAGGCCCAGCTTGGACTTGAAGTTCTCGTGCGAGCGCAGCGAATCGCGGCTCAGGCCATAGATCTCGGCGCCCAGCGCCTGGAACTGCGGATACGCTTCGCGGAAGGCGATGCTCTCGGTGGTGCAGCCGGGGGTGTTGTCCTTGGGGTAGAAGTACAGCACGGTGTACCTGGCGGGACGTCCGGCCAGCTCGAAGGTCTGTCCGCCGGTCATGGCGGCGCTGAAAGGCGCGATGTTGGCGTCGGCGGATGCAGATGCGGCGGTTGCGGTTTGGCTCTCGGCCACGGGATTCTCCTGGCGGTTCGGTATGTCCTCCCTGGCGCGAAAAGCAGGGAGCGGCACTGCGATGATAATCGCCCGTGCCGCGCGCCGCCAGTCCCGGCTGGGCAAATTGGCAATCTTGTCGCAAATAGGAGCCTAATTGCCAGATTTCAAGAGCCTTCTGCTCACACGGCTTGCCGTTGGAGCGCTACCGCGCCAGCAGGCTCAGGCGCCGCTGCCGACGATCAGCGCCAGCGTCACCTTGCGTCCTTCGCCCATCAGGATGTTGTAGGTGCGGCAGGCGGCCTGGCTGTCCATGCTTTCGACGCCGATGCGCAGGTCCGACAGGCTGGCCACCAGACGCGGGTGGACAAAGCGCTGGCGCTCGCCGGTGCCGAGGATGACCACGTCCGGCTTGTCCTGGGCGATCTGCTCGAAGTGCGCGGCGGTGAGGTCCTCGAAACGGGTCACGTTCCACGGGCGCGGCGGCACTTCGGGCAGCACGGTCAGGCTGTAGTCGAAGGGCTGGGCATTGATCTCCACCACGCCCGCGTGGTAACCGGTGACGGTCTGGTATTGTTGCGTATCGTCGGAATGAAGCTTCATCGTCTGGCCTGATCGAACAAGTGGGCAAACAGGGTGCACGGCGTCGTTTGCCGCGGCGCACCACCGAAACGCCCATTGTAACCGCAGCGGCGGTTTGCCCGAGGTTGCCTTATCCGGAGCCTTTCGGCAGAATGGTATTTTTCGCACTGCAACAGTGCACGCTCACCAGGGGTTACTTTGCGACCGATCCTCAAATCGAACAAGCTCGACGACGTCTGCTACGAGATCCGTGGACCCGCCCTGGACAAGGCGCGCCAGATGGAAGACGACGGCCAGAAGATCATCAAGCTGAACATCGGCAACCTGGCCGTGTTCGGCTTCGACGCGCCGGACGAGATCGTCAGCGACATGATTCGCAACATGCACAACGCGGCCGGCTACACCGACTCGAAGGGCATGTTCGCGCCGCGCAAGGCGGTGATGCACTACACCCAGCAAAAGGGCATCGCCAACGTCGGCATCGACGACATCTATCTCGGCAATGGCGCATCCGAACTGATCGTGATGGCGATGCAGGGCCTGCTCAACAACGGCGACGAAGTGCTGGTGCCGGCGCCCGACTATCCGCTATGGACCGCGGCCGTCAGCCTGGCCGGCGGCGCGCCGGTGCACTACGTGTGCGACGAGCAGGCCGGCTGGATGCCGGACATCGAGGACATGCGCCGCAAGATCACGCCGAACACGCGCGCGATCGTGGTGATCAACCCGAACAACCCGACCGGCGCGTTGTATTCGCGCGAGGTACTACTGGAGATCATCGAGCTGGCGCGCCAGCACGGCCTGATCATCTACGCCGACGAGATCTACGACAAGACCCTGTACGACGGCGCCGAACACGTGTCGCTCGCCTCGCTGGCCGACGACGTGCTGTTCGTGACCCTGAACGGCCTGTCGAAGAACTACCGCTCGTGCGGCTACCGCGCCGGCTGGATGGTGGTGTCGGGCGAGAAGCGCCACGCGAAAGGCTATATCGAAGGCCTGAACATGCTGGCCTCGATGCGCCTGTGCGCCAACGCGCCGGGCCAGTTCGCGATCCAGACCGCGCTCGGCGGCTACCAGAGCATCGACGACCTGGTGAAACCGGGCGGGCGCCTCCTGAAACAGCGCGACCTCGCGTACAAACTGCTTACCGATATTCCGGGCGTGACCTGCGTGATGCCAAAAGCCGCGCTGTACATGTTCCCGCGCCTCGATCCGAAGATGTACCCGATCACGGACGACCAGCAGTTCATCTGCGAACTGCTGTCCGAGGAAAAAGTGCTGCTGGTGCAAGGCACCGGCTTTAACTGGATCGCCCCGGATCACTTCCGGCTGGTGTTCCTTCCCAACTCCGACGATTTAACGGACGCATGCGGACGCATCGCGCGCTTCCTCGACGGTTACCGACGGCGCCATGCTTGAAGCACGGCTGCGGCGCTTTGCAAGCCGCCGCCTGTGCCGGAGCTGTGCGCCTGGACCAATAGAGAAACAGATTTTATGAAACCGATCCAAGTTGGCCTTCTGGGAATCGGCACCGTCGGTGCCGGCACCTTCAACGTTTTACAGCGCAATCAGGCAGACATCCGGCGCCGCGCCGGGCGCGACATCGAGATCGCCATGGTGGCGGCGCGCAATACCGAGCGCGCGCGCCAGCTGACCGGCGGCGCGGTCATCGTGGTGGCCGATCCGTTCGAGGTGGTGAACCATCCCGACATCGATATCGTGGTCGAGCTGATCGGCGGCTACGAGCTACCGAAGGAACTGGTGCTCAAGGCCATTGCCAACGGCAAGCACGTGGTCACCGCCAACAAGGCGCTGTTGGCGCTGTACGGCAACGAGATCTTCGCCGCCGCCCAGGACAAGGGCGTGATGGTGGCGTTCGAGGCCGCCGTGGCCGGCGGCGTGCCGATCATCAAGGCGTTGCGTGAAAGCTTGAGCGCGAACCGCATCGAGTCGGTGGCCGGCATCATCAACGGCACCACCAACTTCATCCTGTCCGAGATGCGCGACAAGGGCCTCGACTTCGCCACCGTGCTCAAGCAGGCGCAGGAGCTGGGCTACGCCGAGGCCGACCCGACCTTCGACATCGAAGGCGTGGACGCGGCGCATAAACTGACCATCATGTCGGCGATCGCCTTCGGCATCCCGGTGCAGTTCGACAAGGCCTACGTGGAAGGCATCAGCCAGCTGCAGGCGCAGGACATCCGCTACGCCGAGCAGCTCGGCTACCGCATCAAGCTGCTGGGCATCACGCGCCGTACGCACACCGAGTCGGGCGAGGGCGTCGAGCTGCGCGTGCACCCGACCCTGATCCCGACCGGGCGCCTGATCGCCAACGTCGAAGGCGCGATGAACGCGGTGCTGGTGCAGGCCGACGCGGTCGGCGCCACGCTGTACTACGGCAAGGGCGCCGGCTCGGAACCGACCGCCTCGGCGGTGATCGCCGACCTGGTCGACGTGACGCGCCTGCTCACGGCCGACCCCTACAGCCGCGTGCCGCATCTGGCGTTCCAGCCGAACCAGATGACGGATGTGGCCATCGTGCCGATGTCCGAGATCACCACCAGCTACTACCTGCGCGTGCACGTGCAGGACCAGTTGGGCGTGATGGCCGACCTGACCCGCATCCTGGCCGACGCCGGCATCTCGATCGACGCCGTGCTGCAGAAGGAACCGGGCAACCAGACCGACATCGACATCATCATGCTCACGCACCAGACGCGCGAGAAGAATATCGACGCGGCGATCGCCAAGATCGAAGCTCTGCCGGCGGTGATCGGGAAGGTGACGCGGATTCGGCTGGAAAGCCTGGGATAAGTCTGCGCTTTCCCCGGCGACTGCTTACGGTGGCGGCAGTCCTTCGTGCACTACCGCGTTTGGTACGGCCGGCTCCGGCCGGAACAGACAATCCTCGTCGTCGTCGATGAGGGCGGTAGTCAGGAGCAGCAAGTCCTGCTCGATGTGCTCGAACAGCGCATTGGCAACGCTGGCGTAGCAAACGTGGAAGTTGGCTGAAGTCATCCGCGGATTCTAACCCGCGCTGCAGCCCATCATTCGCTCGGATCGGGTGTCGTTTGACCGGTTTCAATCGACATTAGCGCCCGCGGCACGTTTTCGGCGCAGCGGCTTGTCCGGCAGGACGCTTTGTGGTCGACAGCTGAACGGCCGCGACCCGGCGCCAGCGCGTATCGGCGGCCACGACCCCGGGTATCGTCTGCGGATACGCAATCATGTGTGTGAGAAACAGCGTTTGTTGTACCGGTCTTGCCGTTGTACATTACGCACTCCACAACACCCGAGCTAGAAGCATGAGCCAACCGAGCCAGTTTTCCCTGCTGACGCAGCGCCGTTTCGGCCCGTTTTTCTGGACCCAGTTCCTGGGCGCCTTCAACGACAATCTGTTCAAGACCGCGCTGCTGGTCGTCATGACCTATGACGCGCTGAACTGGACTTCGCTCGACCCGTCGCTGCTGAACAACCTGATCCCGGGCCTGTTCATCCTGCCCTACGTGCTGTTCTCGGCCACCTCGGGCCAGATCGCCGACAAGTACGACAAGGCCAAGCTGGCGCGCATCGTCAAGATCGCCGAGATCGTGATCATGCTGATCGCCGGCATCGGCTGGATGACCCACACGCTGTGGCTCCTGATCGTGGCCGTGGTCGGCATGGGCATGCACTCGACGCTGTTCGGGCCGGTCAAGTACGCCTACCTGCCGCAAAACCTGAAGCCCAATGAACTGGTCGGCGGCAATGGCGTGGTCGAGATGGGGACGTTCGTCGGCATCCTGCTGGGCGAGGTGGCCGGCGCGATCCTGGTCGGCTACAAGCCGAACGGCATCATGCTGGTGGCCGCCGCTACCGTTGCGTTCGCTGTGCTGGGCCTGCTGGCCAGCTGGCGCATCCCGCCGTCGCCGGCCCCGGCGCCCGAGCTGCGCATCAGCCGCAATCCGTTTGCCGAATCGTGGCGCAACCTGGCGTATTCGCGCCAGAACCGCACCGTGTTCCTGTCGATGCTGGGTAATTCCTGGTTCTGGTTCTACGGCGCCTTGCTGCTGGCCCAGTTCCCGGTGTTTTCCAAGGATTACCTGAAGGGCGACCACAGCGTATTCGTGCTGCTGTTGACCGTGTTCTCGCTCGGCATCGGCGCCGGTTCGCTGCTGTGCGAACGGCTGTCGGGCCGCAAGGTCGAGATCGGCCTGGTGCCGTTCGGCTCGATCGGCCTGTCGGTGTTCGGCATCGACCTGTACTTTGCCAGCCAGGCCTTCGTCGGTGGCACGGCGGTGGTGGATGCGATGACGCTGCTGGGCCAGCCGGGCGTGCTGCGCATCCTGGCCGACCTGGTGCTGATCGGCGTGTTCGGCGGCTTCTTCATCGTGCCGCTGTTCGCCCTGATCCAGACCCGCTGCGACCAGAAGCACGTCTCGCGCACCATCGCCGGCATGAACATCCTCAACGCCCTGTTCATGGTGGCCTCGGCCGGCGTGGCGATCCTGCTGCTGGGGCAGGGCTTCACGATTCCGGAACTGTTCCTGACCACGGCCCTGCTCAATGCGGTGGTGGCGGTCTATATCTTCTCGCTGGTGCCGGAATTCCTGATGCGCTTCCTGGCCTGGCTGCTGATCCATACCGTGTACCGGGTGCGCACCGTCGACACCTCGAACATCCCGGCCGAGGGCGCCGCGATCCTGGTCTGCAACCACGTCAGCTACGTCGACGCGATCGTGATCAATGCCGCCAGCCCACGTCCAATCCGCTTCGTGATGGATCACCGCATCTTCAAGACGCCGTTCTTGCGCTGGATCTTCCGCGCGGTGAATGCGATTCCGATCGCACCGGCCAAGGAAGACCCGTGGGTGATGGAAAAAGCCTTCGTGGACATTGCCCACGCGCTGCACGACGGCGAGCTGGTCTGCATCTTCCCGGAAGGGAAGCTGACGACCACCGGCGACCTCAACGAGTTCCGCAACGGCATCGCCAAGATCGTCGAGCGCAGCCAGGTGCCGGTGATCCCGATGGCGCTGCGCGGCCTGTGGGGCAGCTGGTTCACGCGCGACCAGAGCAACCTGTTCGAACGCCGCATTTCGCGTGGCATGCGTTCGCAGCTGGCGCTGGCGGTGGGGATGCCGGTGGCGCCGGAGCAGGCGACGCCGGAATATCTGCGCCAGCAGGTGCTGGCGCTGCGCGGCGACTGGAGATAGTGGAATAAGCGTCGCAGTGCCGGTCGGAATCGCGGCGCCTGCGTCCAAATTTATGCCCGTGGCGTATATCAAAAACTCAAGATTTTTTCTGTCTCTGATATAATTGTTGGCTAGTCGGGGCGTAGCGCAGCCTGGTAGCGTACGTGCATGGGGTGCACGGGGTCGGAGGTTCGAATCCTCTCGCCCCGACCAAGAGAATCAGGGAAAAGGCCAGCTTTCGAGCTGGCCTTTTTCGTTGCTGTACGCTCTGCGGGAAGTTATTGCGCAAGCGCCGCGAGCACCTGTTGCGTCATGCGCACCTGCGCATACTCTCCATCCAGATTGGCCAGCGCCATCAGGTGCACCTCGTCGGCGCTACGCAGGGTGCCGCCGAAATCGGTTTTCTCGAAGGCGAAACAGGCGTCGGCCACCACGACCGTATCGAAACCGAGATTGCCCGCCGTACGCGCGCTGGCCTCGACCGAGTTGTTGGTGCTGACGCCCGCGATCACGACCCGGCGCAGGCCGCGCGTGTGCAGCCAGCGCTCCAGGCCGGTGTTGATGAAAACGTCCGGCACGTTCTTTTCGACCACGTGCTCGTGCGCCAGCGGCAGGAAGCGTTGCTGGAATTCGACCCCGGGCTGGCCCGGCGCGAACACCGACGTCGGCGAGCGGCTGATGTGACGCACCAGCACCACTGGCTGGCCGCTCGCGCGCCAGGCGCCGAGCAGGCGCGCGAGGTGCTCTTCGGCGTCCGGGTTGTTGCGAGGGAGAAGCGTATCGAAACGCATTCCCTGTTGCATGTCGATGATGATCAGCGCTGCCTGCCGCTCCATGGTTTCCCCTGATTAATCGCGATGGCCAGCTCGCCGGCTGGCGCCAACGATTCTACCGCGCAACGCCAGCGCCGCCCTCAGGAGTGGACTTGCTCCAGTGTCGGCGCATCCGGCACGATGCGCGCGTCCAGCGGAATGTCGATCACGAAGGTAGTGCCGCGCTCATCGCTGCTGTCGAGCCCGATGCTGCCGCCGTGGCTCTCCGCGACCGCGCGCACGTAGGGCAGGCCGATGCCCCAGCCTTGCTGGACGCCATGCTTGGCCGCCTCGGTGCGGCGGTACATCTGGAAGATGCATTCCTGGTCCTCGGGCGCGATCTGCGGGCCGTGGTTATGGACCGTCAGCAACAGGCGGCCATGCACTTCCTGGATCCGGATCGTGACCGGCGTGTCCGGCGCGCCGTACTTGACGGCGTTGCTGACCAGGTTTTCGGTGGCACGCTTGAGGGCGGGCCGGTCCCAGTGACCAACGATCGAGTGCGCGTCGACCACGATGCGCGGGCCGTGCGCGGCCTGAGCGTCGGCCTGCACTTCCTTGACCACCTCGCACATGTCGACGCGATGCAGGTCGAGCTGGATTTTTTCGCCGCTGTGAAACGCCATGGTGTTGAGCAGCTCGTCGATCATGCCGCTCATGCGCTGGACATTGTTCAGCGCCTTGGCGGCGACCATCTTGATGCGGGTAACGTCGTTGCTCATCAGGATCAGTTCGAGCGCCGTCATGGTGGCGGTCAGGGGGCCGCGCATGTCGTGGGTGAGGGCGGCGGCGAAGCGCTCGCGAAAGCCGCTGTGCACCAATGAAAACGACTGCACCGCTTCCTGGATGCCGGAGTCGATCGAGGAATGGATGGTCTCTGTCTCGCGGTGGTCGAGCGTGACGCCCTCGCGCTGCAGCACGTGGAACAGCGCCCAGCGCAAGACCTGATATTCCTCGATCAATGCCGCGTGGTCATAGGCCGTGACGCGCGCCCGTTCGCCGCCGTGCTCGCCGGCCACCGTGGTGCCGTCGACGCCCGAGCGACGCGGATAGTCGGGGCTGATGCTTTGCGCGATATTGTCGTAGAACACCGGCAGGGTGTCGATCAGGACCGGGTGCTGGACCTTGCTCGCCTGCGCGATGCGCTCGCGCACCCGCGCTTCCCACACGCCGAACACGGTGTCGCGCAGGGCGAGCATGCGGCGGGCGTTGGGCGAAAGCAGGGGCGAAGCGCGGTCCTGGTCACTGGCAAACGTCATGAGATTCCATTCGGGTTGGTGTGTGTGCAATCCTCCATGCTACGCGAGACGGCGCCGGATCGCCGCTTACTGTGATCATCAATGCGGCATGTCGGCGCGTGGCAGTTCATCGAATACTTCCAGCAAATGCGGAATGTCCACCGGCTTGACCAGGTGCAGCGCGAAGCCGGCGCGTTGCGAGGCTTCCATGTCCTGCGGCTGGCCGTAGCCGCTGAGCGCGATCATCGTGGTGTGCGCGGCCTGCGGCAGGGCGCGCAGACGGCCGACCAGCTGGTAGCCGTCCATGTCCGGCAAGCCGATGTCGAGCAGGCAGACGTCGAACGTCTGGTGCCCGGCGCGCCGCAGCGCCGCCAGCGGCGACTCTTCCACCGCTACCGTATGCCCCACCGCCGACAGCAGGATCGAGAGCGATTCGGCGGCGTCGCGGTTGTCGTCGACCACCATGATGCGCAGCGGGTGCTGCGGCGCCAGCGCCGCTTTGGCGGCATCCGGCTGCGCCGCCTGTGCCGGTTCGCGCGCCGGCAGCGGCAGGATGACGCTGAAGCTGCTGCCGCGGCCCGGCCCGCTGCTGGCCGCCTCGACCTGGCCGCCATGCAGGGCGACCATGCTGCGCACCAGCGCCAGTCCCAGTCCGAGTCCGCCCTGGGCGCGGTCGGGCGTGCGCTTGGCCTGGGTGAACAGCTCGAAGATGTCGGGCAGCAGGGCCGGCTCGATGCCGATGCCGTTGTCGCGCACGCTCAGCCTGATGTGGCCCGGGCCGGCGTCGGCGCACACCGTGATCTCGCCGCCGTCGGGCGTGTACTTGGCGGCGTTGCCCAGCAGGTTGGCCATCACCTGCACCAGCCGCTTGCGGTCGCCGATGACGGTGACGTTGGCGTCGCCCAGCCGGGTCGACAGCGTGTGGCCCTTCTTTTCGATCAGCGGACGCGCCTGCTCGATCGCGTTCTGGATCACCGACTTCAGGTCGACCGCCACTTTTTCGAGCTCGACCAGGCCGCGCGTGACGCGCGAGACGTCCAGCAAATCGTCCACCAGCTCGACCATGTGGCGCACCTGGCGTCCGATCACCTCGCCGGCCTGGGCGATGCGTTTCGGTTCGCCCCCGGACAACTTGAGGATCTGGGCCGCGGTGCTGATCGGCGCCAGCGGGTTGCGCAGTTCGTGCGCCAGCATGGCCAGGAATTCGTCCTTGCGCGCATTGGCCGAGCGCAGCTCCTCGGCCGCCTGCTTCTGGTCGTGCACGTCGGTCACGGTGCCCATCCAGCGGATGATGCGCCCGCCGTCGTCGCGCACCGGCAGCGCCCGGTTGAGCACCCAGCGGTAGTCGCCGCTGACGTGGCGAATGCGGTGCTCGAGCTCGAACAGCCGGCCACTGGCCATGCTGGCCTGCCATAGTTGCGTCAGGTTCGGCAGATCGTCCGGATGGATCACGCCGATCCAGTCGCTGCCGCTCAGGTCGCGCCCGGCCAGGCCAGTGAATTCACCCCAGCGTCCGTTCGAATAATCGTTGGTGCCGTCGGGCAAGCACGACCACACCATCTGCGGCATGGCTTCGGTCATGGTCCTGAACTTGCCTTCGCTCTCTTGCAGCGCGCGCCGGGTGTCGACCTGGGACGTGATGTCCATGGTTGCCGCCACCGCGCCGCGGATCGCGCCGGCCTCGTCGCGGATGGCGCTGGCGCGGGTGAAGATGGTGCGCCGCTCGCCGGGCCGGCCGAACGGCGCGATCTCGATGATGTCGCTCTCGACTGCTTCGCCGCGCAGGGCGCGCGCCAGCGACCAGTCCTGCGGACCCACCTGCTGGCCGTGGCGGGCCGAGCCGTCGGCCCACCAGCCGCGCCATTCGGCGTACTGGTCCGCGCTGGTGGACATCGGGTGCTCGCCCCACAGCGTCCGGCTCATCGGGTTGGCGGACGACAGCGCGCCGTGCTCGTCGGCGTAGATGATCGCTACCGGCGCCGCGGCCAGCAGGGCGTCCAGGCGCCGGCGGTCGGCCTCGGCCTGGGCTGCCGCCGCACGCGCCGCCAGTTCGCTCAGCTGCAGGGCGCGCTCGGCCTTCTTCTGGTCGGTGATGTCGGTGAACAGCAGCGCCACCCGGCGCTTGCCGGGGTGCGCGATCGGGCTCGCATACACGGTGAACCAGCGGCCCATCGCTTCCGAGCCTTCGTTGAAGCGGCGCGCGGTCCCGCTGCGGGCGATCGCGTCGTAGGTGTCGACCCAGCTCTGCTCGAGGTCCGGCACCAGCTGGCGTGCGGTCTTGCCGACGCTGTCGACCAGGCCAGTATGGCGGGCGAAAGCGTGATTCGCTTCCAGGAAGCGATAGTCGACTGCGCGTCCTTCGGCGTCGTCGATCATCTCGAGCAGGCAGAAGCCGTCGTCCATGGTCTCGATCAGCGCGTGGTTGGTCTGCTCCAGGCGCTGGCGCAGCAAGTGGTCGCGCGTGACGTCGTTGCAGATCACCAGCACGCCGTGGATGCCGCTCTCGTCCTCGATCGGGCTGTAGCCGTAGGTCCACCACACGTCCTGGCGCTCGCCGTGGCGCGTCAAGGGCACCAGCCGGTCTTCATGCCAGACGCTGCCTTCGCCGCGCATCACGCGCTCGATGTCCGGCCCGATGATGTCCCAGGCCTCGGCCCAGCAGGCGCGGCCGGGCTGGCCGAGCGCCGACGGGTGGCGTTCCGGGCCCATGGTGAGGCTGTAGCCGTCGTTGTAGAACTGGATCAGGTCGTCGCCCCACCAGATGAACATCGGGTGGTTGCTGGACAGGAGCAGGCGCACCACGGTCTTCAGGGTCGACGGCCAGGCGTCGGGCGCGCCGAGCGAGGTCTGTTGCCAGTCGTGGGCGCGCATCAGGGCGCCCATCTCGCCGCCGCCGGCAAGGAAGCTGAAACTCGAGTTCAATGTGGTCTGCTGTGAATGTGGTCAGCCGTGAACGATACGGGCTATCCGGCAAACTCGCAACAGTATTGGTGCGTAGCAATCTGATACGCCGGGCGCCGCCTCAGCGCTGGCGCTGCAGGCGCAGCAGCAGCCAGGCAGCAACCGAGGTGAACAGGACCGCCAGCACCAGCACGATCCAGAAGCCGTGCTCGCTCTGCGCCAGCGGCACGCCGCCCACGTTCATGCCGAGCAGGCCCGCGATCAGGTTGATCGGCAGCGCCATCACGGTGACGATGGTCAGCAGGAACAGGCTGCGGTTATTGTCTTCGTTGACGCGTGCCGCGATCTCTTCCTGCAGCAGCTTGATCCGTTCCTGGAGCGCGGCCAGGTCGCTCAGCACCACCGTGAATTCCTTGGTCGCCTGGCGCAGCGCCTGGCGGTCGTCCGGCGCGACCCAGCCGGGCGGGCGCTGCAGCAGGCGAAACAGGGCGGCCGGCTCCGGCGCCAGCAGGCGCTGCAGGCGCACCAGCACGCGCCGCAGCGTGCCCAGGTCTTCGCGCTTGCGCGTCAGGCGCCCGGCCAGCAGCCGGTCTTCGATGGTGTCGACCCGCGCCACCGCTTCGCGCACGATGTTGACCAAGACGTCGGCCTGGTCTTGCAGCAGGTGCACCAGCAATTCGAGCGGCGAGCGCAACGGCTCTCCCTGGAGCACGGCCTGGCGCAGGCGCTCGATCGAGGCCAGTGGCTTGCGGCGCGCGCTGATCACCAGGTTGGGCGTGACGTGGGCCCACAGGGTCGAGATCTCGGCGCTGTCGATCGAGAAGCCGTGCAGCACGTCGTTGACGACCGCGATCAGGGCGTTGTCGGCGATTTCGATGCGGGTCGAGCGCGAGCCCTGGTGCAGCGTGCCGTAGAACTCGTCGGCCAGGCCGGCATGGGCGCGCAGCCAGCGTTCGCTGGCGGTGTTCGACAGATTGAAATGCAGCCACAGGAATTCGCCCGGCGCCGGCTGGCGCATCCACTCGGCGGCATCGCGCACGCCGAGCGGCACGGCCTGGGCCTCGCCGATCAGGAAGCCCCATACCAGGCCCGAATCGTCGGAACCGTAATTGAATTCGGACACTGCCATCTTTCATCCCATAGCCATCAGCGATGGGCAATTGTAGAGCGTTCCGCTGCGGCAATGGCGGCATTTGCGCGTGCCGGATGGCGCGTGGGTTTGCAGAAATGAGCGGGCATGGACCAGCGCATGCTGGCCGGATGGTTGTCATCAAGATGAAACCGGCGCGCGCTATGCTTCGACTCGTCTCTCCGCGTGATCCTGTATGGACAAGCGTTCATCCGTCGGCCTCGCGGTCGACGGTTTTTTTTATGCGGCCATCGCGGCGCAGGAAAGGAAGTCATGCAGGATTCGCACATCGATCGCCGCACCACGCCGCCGCTGCCGGCGGCCGGCCCCTATGCGGATGCGGCCCACGTGGTACGCCAGAGCATGGTAATCCAGGCCAGCCTGGGCACCCGCAGCGCAGTCGAATTTCTCAAGCAGCACGGCGTTCACGGCGAGGTGATCCATCGCGTGGTGATGGGCGAGCAGGTGCGCGCCGACGACCGGCAGGCGCCGGCCGACAAGGCGCGCTGAACCGTCAAGCGTGCTCGGTCAGTTCGCGCAGGATCGCGCACTGGCCGGCGGGACGCACCGCGTCGCAGCGCGAACGCAGCGACGACAGCTCGGCGCGCAAGGCGCCCAGCTCGGCGATCTGGCGGTCGATCTCGCTCAACTGGTGGTCGACCAGGTCGTTGACGCCGCTGCAGGAGCGCTCGGGCTGGTCCTGGTAGCCGAGCAGGGCATCGACTTCGTTGAGCGACATGCCGAGCGCGCGGCAGCGCCGGATGAAGTGCAGCCGGGCCGCGTGGCTGTCGTCGTACTGGCGGTAGTTGGCCAGCGTCCTCAGTGGCGGCGGCAGCAAACCTTTCGCTTCATAGAAGCGGATGGTCTCGGGCAGGCAGCCCGTCATCTTCGCCAGTTCGCCAATGCGCATCGACATGATTTCTCCGCTTGACCTTGTAGTCACTATAGGGTTTTCAATGACAGGATTCTAATCCAAATGGCGTTTCCTGGAGGTGTCCATGTCCGCATGCTGTTCCGGTTCCTGCAATGCCGCCGCCCCGCCGCCCGACCGGCGCTACCGCAAGGTGCTGTGGGCGGCGCTGTTGATCAATGCCGCGATGTTCGGGGTCGAACTGGTGGCCAGCATGCATGCCGGCTCGGTGGCGCTGCTGGCGGACTCGGCCGACTTCCTGGGCGACGCCGCCAACTATGGCGTGTCGCTGTTCGTGCTCGGGCTGGCGCCGCTCTGGCGTTCGCGCGCTGCCTGGGGCAAGGGCCTGGTGATGGGCGTGTTCGGCGTGCTGGTCCTGGTGCGCGCATTCTGGGGCGCAATCGACGGCGGAATCAGCGGCGCAATCAGCGGCGCAATCAGCGGCGCCGTGCCGCATGCGCAGACCATGGGCGCGGTCGGCATGCTGGCCTTCGCAGCCAACGGCGCGGTGGCGGCGCTGCTGTACGCGTTTCGCAACGGCGACGCCAATATGCGCTCGGTGTGGCTGTGCACGCGCAATGACATGATCGGCAACCTGGCAGTGCTGCTGGCCGCGCTCGGCGTGTTCGGGACCGGGGCCGGGTGGCCGGACATCGCGGTGGCGGCGATCATGGCCGTGCTCGGATTGTCGTCGGCGTGCGATGTGATGCGCCAGGCGCGGCTGGAGATGCGCGCGCGAGCGCCGCTGGCGGCGTCCTGGTCATAGGCCAGGCACGAGGCGCTATTCGACGCCTGGCCTCCAGGCGCTTCTTGCAGCAGCGAGCGTTCATCGATCTTCCCCTTGCCGTGCGATGAGCATGGCCGCGCTGTACAGGTCAGGTGCGATGCGCGTCGGCAGGCGGCGCGGGCCGAGGCGCCATTCGGTTTCGTTGCCGTTGTCGATCAGGAGCGTGCGGCAGCCGGCGCGGTTGCCGGCTTCGACGTCGTGCAGGATGTCGCCGATCATCCACGAGGCGCGCAGGTCGATGCCGTGTTCGTGGGCCGCGCGCAGCAGCATGCCGGGGGACGGCTTGCGGCAGGCGCAGGCGAAGGCGTAGTTGCTGACCGTGCCGAGCGAATGGTGCGGGCAGTAATAGAAACCGTCGAGCGAGAGCTGCTCGCGAAACAGCAGATCGGTGAGGCGGTCGGCGACCGGCCCCATCGCGTCTTCGCCGAAGCACCCATGCGCGATGCCGGACTGGTTCGAGACCACGAACAGGCGGTAGTCGAGGCCGGCCAGCAGGCGCAGGGCCGGACCGGCGCCGCTCACCAGACGGATCCGGCGCGGTTCGACGTTGAAAGGGAAGTCGTCGATAAGCGTGCCGTCCTTGTCGAGAAAGATGGCCTTCATGTCACGGCCACGACGTTTCGCGCAGCGGCATGATGGTCAGCTCGGCCACCACGCTCGATGGCGGCAGCAGCAGCACCGAACGGATCGCATCGGCCACGTCGTCGGGATCCCCGACCACCGTGGCACCGGACTCGCCCAATGTGCGCGCCAGCGAAGCGCCGAGGCCACTTGCCGCTCCGATGATCAGGACGGTCTTGCCGGCGAGCGGCGCGGTGCACACCGACGCCAGGGGCGGCGCTGCAGACGTTGTAGGCGGCGCATCCGATACTGCCGGTGCTCCTGCTGCGGCCGATATTGCTGCTGTCGCCGGCATTGCCGCCGTTGCTGGCTTGGCCGATGCTGCGGGTGTGATCATGCGCTCTCCTGGCTGGATAGGAAGGCGGGTCGCCGGGCGGCCCGGGTTTCTTCGAGGACTTCGGTATATACCGTCATCACCTGCTGCGCGACGCGCTGCCAGGTGTAGTGTTCGCAGGCGCGCACCCGTCCGAGCTGGCCCATGCGCTGGGCGCGTTCGGGCTGGCGCTGGAGCCGGGCCAGGCGGTCGGCCAGGGCTTCCGGATCGCGCGGCGGCACCAGGTAGCCGGTGATGCCGTCGAGCACCGTGTTCTTGATGCCGCCGACCCCGGCGCCGACCACCGCGCGCGCGCAGGCCATGGCCTCGACCGGCGTGATGCCGAACGGCTCGTACCAGGGCGTGCTGGCAAACACGTCGGCGGCGGCGTAGTAGTCGCGCAGGACGTCGCGCGGCTGGCGGCCCTCGAAGCGGACGTGGGCCGCAATGCCGAGTTCGAGCGCCAACTGACGCAGGCGCGCCAGTTCGATGCCGTCGTGACCAGGCGCAGGATCCTGGCTCGGGTCGTAGCCAATGGGGGCGTGTTGACCGCCGTCACGGTCAGCACGGCCAGCACGGCCAGCACGGCCAGCACGGCCAGCACGGCCAGCACCGCCATTGCCGCCCGCAGCGTCAGTGCCGTTTTGCCTTGCGGTTGCCTGGATCGCCGGCATGGCGCTGTTGTGGCCGGGATCGGTCGTTGGTCCGTCGCCGCCCACGATCACCAGTTCGGCATCGACGCCGTGGCGCTGGCGCAGCATGGCGACGCTCTGGATCACGGTGTCGACGCCCTTGCGCGGCACCATGCGGCCCAGCTGCAGCACGACGAAGCGGCCGCCGGCGATGCGCAGGCGCTGGCGCGCTTCGCGCATCGGCTCCGGCCAGAATTCGGCGGGCGAAAAGCCGCACGGCACGACCGCGATGCGCAACGACGGCGCGTCGTACAGGTGTTCCATGTCGAGCCGGTCTTGCGGGCATTCGGCGATCACGCGGCCGGCGTCACGCATCAGGGCGCTCTCGATCTGGATCCGCTGCACCGGAAAGCCGTCGGCGGCGCCCTCGGCCAGCCGCCGCACCTGGCCCAGCGCGTGGAAAGTGATCACGAAGGGCAGGTTGAGGGTGCGCTGCAGGTGCGCCGCCACCATGCCGGACATGAAGAAGTTGGCGTGCACCAGGTCGTACATGAGCGGCTGGCGGCGTGCGAAGCGCGCCACGAAGCGGGCGAAGGCGTCGACGTAGGGCAGCATCGCTTCTTTCGGCACATGGCGCGCCGGGCCGGCCGGGACGTGGATCACGCGCACGCCGCCCAGCCAGTCGACTACTGGCCGCAGCCCGGGCGCATCGCGCCGCGTGAAGATGTCGACCGCGACGCCGGCGCGCGCCAGCTCGCGCGCCAGGTGCGCCACGTAGACGTTCTGGCCGCCGCAGTCAATGCTGTCTGGCTCGGCCAGCGGCGAGGCGTGGTCGCTGATCATGGCGATGCGGCGCGGCAGCGCCGGGGCAGCATTGGCGTGTTTGAGCGCGGCTTGCGTGAGCGCGGCCTGCTGCAGCTTGGCGCCGGACGCATCGGCAGGCGCCAGCCCCAGCCAGTCGTCGCCGGGCCAGACGGCGTCCACCGAGGCCGCGATCGTCGGTGCATCGTGTGGTTTCATGCGGACTCCTGGTGAGCGAGAGGGACGCAATAGCCGGGCAGGCCGGTGACGTGGCGCAGCGCGGCGTCCCAGTCGCGGCTGAAGCGCTCGATCGAAAAGCGTTCGCTGGCGCGCTGCCGGCCGCGTTGGCCCAGGGAGCGCGCCAGCGCCGGCTCGCGCAGCAGGGTCTCCATGTGCCGCCACAGGACCTCGGGGCGCGTGTCGGAAAATCCTGACACGCCGTTTTCGATCACGGTCGCCATTTCGGTGGTGGCCAGCGCCACCACCGGCATGCCGATCATCATGGCTTCGATCACGGACAGGCCGAGGCTGGAATAGCGGATTGGGCTGAACAGGAAGCGATAGCGCGCCGCGAACCCGAACAGCAGGCCGTGCTCGACTTCGCCCAGGCCGTCCAGCTCATCGGACTCCATGCCGACCAGGTCGAGCGGCAACTGGCGCCGCGCCGCCAGGAACAGGTCGGGCCCCATGCGCCGGCCGCGCCGCGCCAGGTTGTTGCCGATCACCAGGCCGCGCGCCAGTTCGCCATGCCAGGCGACGCCGGGCGGCGCCGCCACGCCGTGCTCGATGACGCGCGTGGGCGTGCGCCCGCTGTTCCACATCAAGGCGTTATAGGGCGTGACGTGCACCAGCAACACATTGGGGTCGTCCACCGGATGCCGGGTGTTGGTGGGGTGCCCCAGCGGCGGATCGTGTTCGAGGTAGATGCGCGGCAGCGCCCGCTGCGCCGGGCTCAAGAGCTCGTACTGGTCGCGTTCCCATTGATGGTCGTCCTGGAACAGGATGCAATCGAACTGGCGCGTGCGCGCGGTCTCGGCCGGCAGATCGTGCACGTTGTCGCCCCACGGATGGTGGCCGCAGCGGCCGCCGTAGCCGGGCGGGCGGCTGGGGCGCGACAGCACGTGGAAGTCGTGCGGCGCGTGCGACAGGTAATACAGGTAGCTGCCATGCGTGTGCCACGTAAGGACCTGGAGCCGGCGCATACGGGCCTCACGCGAAGCGCACGCGGAAACGCACGGCGCCGGCCAGGCGCCAGAACACGGCCAGTGGCGGCAGCAGCAGCGACGTGAGCGCCATCTCGGCCACGTGCGAGACGCTGTGCGCGGTGCCGTGCAGGCGCCGCGCACACAGGCGCAGCGTCAGCGCCAGCCAGGCCAGGGCGCCGGCCAGCGCCAGCCAGCGCGCGCCCAGCAGCCAGCTGCCCAGCGTCAGCAGCAGCGCGCCGACGATGGCGTAGTGCTCCCAGCACGGGTGCGCCTCGATGCGCTGGCGGTACAGGGCCGGATGCTTCTTGTACAGCAGGGCGTCGAACACGGCGTGGCGGATCTGCAGCAGGCTGGCGCCCCACGGCGCCGGACGCACCGGGTGGGTGGCCAGCGCCAGTGGCGCGCGCACGATGCGCACGCCGTGCTCGAGCAGCCGGAAGTGCAGGTCGGCGTCGCTGCCGCGCTGCACGCTGAAGCGTTCGTCGAAGCCGTCCAGGCGCTCGAGCACCGGCTTGTGGACGAAGCAGTTGGCGCTGCTGAAATCGGCGCGCTCGTGGGCATGGGCACTGCGCTGGCGGTCGGTCGGGCGCGCCGGCACCGGGGTCTCGATGCGGCCGCACACCACCTCGGCGCCGTCGCCGAACGCCGACAGGCCGTGTTCGAGCCAGCCGGGCGCCGGCACCGCGTCGTCGCTGGTGAAGGCGACGATGGCGCCGCGCGCGGCGCGCCAGCCGCGGTTGCGCGCCGCGGACGGGCCGCGCGGGCCGGTGTTGGCGACGTAGGCCAGGCGCGGGCCGCGTTCCAGGGTGCGGGTGCGCCAGCCCGCCACCAGGTGCAGGGTATTGTGGTTGGGTTCGTCGTCGACGACGATGACTTCGTAGCTGCGCGGGTCGAGCGTCTGGCGCATCAATGCATCCAGACTGCGGTCGAGCAGGTCCATGCGGCCGCAAGCCGGCAGCACCACCGAGACGGTGGTCAGGGCGTCGGTGCTCGGGACGTCATCCGTGGCTGGCATGTGATGTCTCCCCCTGGTCTCGTTCGCCACCGGATCGTGACGATCGTGAGCAATTCGATTGCCGGGTTACGGCTGGGGTTCCGTGACATCTGTACAGCTTGGAGGTGGATCAAGCGGGAGGAGGGTAGGTCTTTCCGTTGCGTGTTCCGTACGTCATTCTCTTTGCCGGCCTGCAAACCGCCGCCCCCGCAAAGGCGGGGACAACGGTCTTGAGCCTTACAACGATACGCGGTCAACCGCGCGAAAACCCCGTATCGTCATCCATCTTGCGATCGCCCGCCAGCTTGTTGGCCCCGCCCGGGCTGCGCGGGTAACCGCCGGCGGCGTCGTTCGATTCGTGCACCGGGTTCGGTTCGGCGTGCATGCTGCCGCCCGGCTTGTAGCCCGGGTTTTCGCTGGTCGGGCCGGTGCCGCCGGGGCTGCGCGGCAGGCCGCCGGCGACGTCGTTCGACTGGTGCACGTCGTGGCTGCCGGCGTCGCGCGCGCCGGCGGCGGTTTGCGAGCCGCTGCGGTCGGTGCTGTCGGCCGACTGGCCGGCCTGGCCGGCATCGCGGTCGGACGCCTCGATGCGTTCGATGCCGCCGTTCTGGCGGTTGCCGTAGATGTCGCCCTGCTGCGCGCCCGGCAGGCCGGCTTCGGTGCCGCGCGCTTCGGCGCCGCCCGTGCCCGGCACCACGCCGTGGTGGCGGCCGAGGGAGCCGCCCTGCAACTCAGGCTGGGCGGCGTTCTGCGGGTTCATGGCTTCGGTGGCCTGGGTGTTGCCCTGGCGGTTGGCCGGATGGTCGCGCAGCGAGGTGCCGGAGCCGGCCGCACGGTTGCCGACCGGCTGCTCGAGTTCGCCCCAGGCGTCGGAATGCATTTCCATCTGGCGCTGGTGGCTGTCGGTGATGCCCTGCTGCGGGCCGGAGCCGCCAGTCTGCTGGGTCTGCATCGAGCCGCCCGCCAGCTCGCCACCCTGGCCGCTGCCGTCCGGGCTGCCGCCCAGGCCGGCCTGGTCGCGTCCGCCTGCATGCGCCATGCCGGTGCCCGACACGCCGCGCTGTTCGCTGGCGCCGTTCGGGTAGGTATGGTCGTTCGGGCCGTCCGTGGTGTTGCCCTTGGCGCCGGGCGTCCACTTTTCGTTGGCGCCATTATTGGTTTGATTGTTGCTCTCGCTACGTTGGTTCGCATCCATATCGGCCTCCTGATTTGTTGGATTAAGCAGACGGCTCTTGGCCGTCCAATACTGCCATGATGCGCGCGCGGTGGCGCCGCACGAATAGGAAGAGGTAGGGGGACGATGTAGGACTATTTCTGACGAGTCTGATCGGAATAACTTGACCAGCGGAAGTCAATTTCGTAAGTGCATTTTCTGTCGCCTGTAGTCCTACAAAGTCATCTGAAATGCTCCTATACCCTCATCTACCATGCATGCCTAAGATGACTTCCGACTCATCGCTTATCGGCGTGAAACCCACTGGCGAAAGGGTCTTCAGCCTGCCGCATGACGCGGCGGTTTCAAAAAGCGTACAGGGAGAAGATCATCATGGCTTCAAGCAACCAAGGTAACAAGCAGACCGGCAACCAGGGTAACAGCCAGAGCAGCGGCACCCGCAATCGTGGCTTCGCATCGATGGATCCTGCGCGTCAGCGCGAGATCGCCAGCCAGGGCGGCAAGGCTGCCCACGCCAAGGGTACGGCCCACGAATTCACCTCGGAAGAGGCACGTCGCGCCGGTAGCATGAGCCATGGCAACCGTCAGTCGGCCAGCGCCAGCGCGGGCGCATCCAGCACCTCGCGTACCAGCAGCAAGAGCGGCAACCGCCAGAGCGCACAGGGCGGCAGCCGCGGCGGCTCCAAACAGTAATTCCAGAGCCGTACCAGCCGCCGGTGCGGTCGCATCCTGCTGCATGGCGCAGCAGGTAGTGTGGGCAGCGGCGCACGCATACACAACAGGGGAGCCGGTCGGCTCCCCGTTTTCATTTCCAAGACCACACAAAATGCCGTATGGATGCGGTAGAATCGCTGCGCCTTTTTCAACCTTCGCAAGGAACAACGTCGTGAAATCACCGGTCATTCGTCAAGTCAAAAGCCTGTCCATGTCGTGCGACCGGATCGGCAATCTGTTGCTGGCCAAGTTCTCTTCGCACGGCGCGGGCGACGTGTGCTTCCAGGTGCCGGCCTCGATCGTGTTCTGGCTGCTGCAGCACCTGCCGGCCAATCGCGATCCGCGCCTGCAGGCGCCGCCGGCCGGCCCGGCCATCACCCAGCGCGACTGGGACATGCAGATGCCGCGCGCCCTGTTCGTCAACTGCAAGGAATTGCCGGGCGCGATCCGCATGACCTTCGTGTTCGAGCAAGCGCCTGACCTGACCCTGCTGCTCGACCGCGGCAACGTCGAACTGATGCGTCAGATCATGCAGATGTACACCAAGGATTTGATCAACCTCGAAGCGCAATAAGCTTCTTCATTGGCCCGCGCCGCGCACCCGGACCGCAGGGCCGATCCGGGATGATGGCCGGCCAGAACCCGACAATTTGCCGCCGGCGCAGTTCGCGCGCCGGCCATGAAAGGATCGCCATGCCCATCAAGATCAGCACCATGTTCGACGCCGGTTCCATCGACGTCGTCAACGCCGCCGACCCGTCCCGGATCGACCTGAACCTGCGCAAGGATTCGCACGCCGACATCCATCAATGGTTCCACTTCCGCCTGCAGGGCGGGCGCGGCCAGGCGCTCACGATGCGCTTCCTGAACGCCGGCCAGGCCACCTATCCGAAGGGCTTCGAGGGTTACCAGGCGGTGGCCAGCTACGATCTTGATAACTGGTTCCGCGTTCCTACCAGCTTCGATGGCCAGGTAATGACCATCGAGCACACCCCGGAACTGGACAGCGTCTACTACGCCTACTTCGAACCGTACAGCTGGGAACGCCACCTGCGCCTGCTGGGCGAAGTGGCCGACAACCCGATCGCGCGCGTGCACGACATCGGCTCCACGGTCGACGGCCGCGACATGAACCTGGTAGTGATCGGCAACCCGCAGGCCGAGAAAAAGATCTGGGTCATCGCGCGCCAGCACCCGGGCGAATCGATGGCCGAGTGGTTCGTCGAAGGCATGATGGATGCGCTGCTCGACAACGCCAACCCGGTCTCGAGGAAGCTCCTGCAGCGCGCCGTGTTCTACATCGTGCCGAACATGAACCCGGACGGCTCGGTGCGCGGCAACCTGCGCACCAACGCCGCCGGCGCCAACCTCAACCGCGAGTGGATGAATCCGTCGCTCGAGCGCAGCCCGGAAGTGCTGTGCGTCAAGCAGAAGATCGAAGAGATCGGCATCGACATGTTCTTCGACATCCATGGCGACGAAGCGCTGCCGTACAACTTCGTGGCCGGCTGCGAGATGCTGGAAGACTTCACCGCCGAGCGCGCGATGGAGCAGAGCAGCTTCATCGACAACTACATCGCCTGCAGCCCGGACTTCCAGAAACAATTCGGTTACGCCGCCAGCAAGTACAACGACGAGCTCCTGACCCTGGCCTCGAAGTACGTCGGCCACCACTTCAAGTGTCTGTCCCTGACGCTGGAGATGCCGTTCAAGGACAACGCCAACCTGCCCGACCCGCACACCGGCTGGAACGGCGCGCGCAGCGCCGGCCTGGGCGCGGCGATGCTGCAGCCGATCCTGCAGGCGCTGGGCTGAAGCCATGGGCATCGAGATCGAGCGCAAGTTCCTGCCAGCGAGCGACGACTGGCGCGCGCTGGGTGAGCCGGTGCTGGTGCGCCAGGGCTACCTGACGGCCGACCCGCTGCGCACGGTACGCGTGCGCATCTATGGGGACGAGGGTTTCCTGACCATCAAGAGCAAGAGCGAAGGCGCCTCGCGCGGCGAGTGGGAATATCCGATCCCGCTGCAGGACGCGTCCGAACTGCTCGACCGCCTGTGCGAGCGGCCGCTGGTCGAGAAGTACCGGCGCCGCATCGCGCACGCCGGTTTCACCTGGGAAGTCGACGAGTTCCTGGGCGACAACGCCGGGCTGGTGGTGGCCGAGATCGAGCTGCCGTCCGAAGACGCCGCCTTCGAGCGCCCGGGCTGGATCGGCCAGGAAGTCACCGGCGACAAGCGCTACTACAACTCTAACCTGATCCGTTCTCCTTACTCCACCTGGACCCAGCCACGATGACCTTGACGCGCCGCTGCCTGCTTGCCGTTTCTCTCTCAACCGCAATTGGGCTGGCGCTACCGTCGGCCGGTGCATTCGCCGCCGATGCGACGTACTTCCCGCCGGCCGGCGAATGGGCGCGCAAGGATGCGGCCCAGCTCGGCATGGACCCGGCGGCGCTGGCGGCCGCGGTACAGTTCGCGCAATCGCACGAGACCGACTGGCCGCGCGACCTGTCGACGCAAGAGACCATCTTCGGCGAACGCCTCGGTTCGATGCCGACGCGGCGCGCGGCGACCAACGGCGTGGTGATCTACAAGGGCTATGTGGTGGCCGAGTTCGGCGACACGCGCTTTGTCGACCCGACCTATTCGGTGGCCAAGAGCATGCTGGCCACTGTCGCCGGCATCGCCGTGCGCGACGGCCGCATCAAGGTCGACGAGCGCGTGGCGCAGCGCGTACAGGACGGCGGCTATGACGCGCCGCAGAACGCGCCGATCACCTGGAAGCAGCACCTGCAGCAGGAGTCGGAGTGGGAAGGCACGCTGTGGGGCAAGCACAGCAACTTTATCGGCAAGGCCGCGTTCGGCAAGGGCGAGCGCAAGCCGCGCGCATTGCAGGCGCCGGGCAGCTTCTATGAATACAACGACACCCGCATCAACCGCTTCGCGCTGTCGCTGCTGAACGTGTTCGGCCAGTCGGTGCCGGACGTGTTCCAGCAGCAGATCATGGACCCGATCGGCGCTTCAAGCAGCTGGAAGTGGCTGCCTTACCATAACAGCTACGTGGAACTGAACGGCAAGCAGATCCCGTCGGTCAGTGGCGGCACGCGCTGGGGTGGCGGCATGTGGATCGACAGCTGGGACATGGCGCGCTTCGGCTACCTGTGGCTGCGCCAGGGCGCGTGGAACGGCAAGCAGATCCTGCCGGCGGCCTACGTCAAGGACGCCTTGGGCCCGAGCGCGCACGGACCGGACTACGGCTATCTGTGGTGGCTCAACACCAAGGGCAAGAATCTGCCAGGCCTGCCGGCGAATGCCTTCGCCGCGCTGGGTGCGGGCAGCAACACCATCGTCGTCTCGCCCGACCATGATCTGGTGGTGGTGTGGCGCTGGCACTCAGGCAATACGGCCGAGTTCACCAAACGCGTGATCGCCGCGATCCGCAAGTAAGCCCGGCAGCCGTTGGCGGCGCCGTCGCCAACGGTTTTATCGCGCTGCAACATGGGCCGTCGGCGCCGGTTTTCAGCGCAATACAGCACCCAAATTCTACCCCTGGTAGCTCATCCATAATGACTGTGGTTTTGGCGTCGCGCGCACCTCCAATTGTGCGGGGCAAAACAGGGTGGTGGTGATATATTTTTGCCATTAATACCACCCGCGATGCGGTGTCGTGTGTCTCTCGTTGGACTCGGCATTTTTCTCTTTATTCCCGTGTTCGAGTTGAGGCAAGGCACACGGCCACCATTGCCAACACCACCAGGACACAAGAAGATGAAAAAGAATATCGCCATCGTCGGCGCAGGGTTTTCCGGGGCAGTGATCGCCAACCAGCTGGCCAAGGAAGGCTACACGGTCGACGTGTTCGAGTCGCGTCCCCACGTCGCGGGCAACTGCTACTCGGAACGCGACAGCGAAACCGGTGTCATGGTGCATATCTACGGCCCGCACATCTTCCACACCGACAATGAGCGCGCCTGGGAGTTCGTCAACCGTTACGCCGAGTTCAAGCCTTACGTCAACCGCGTCAAGGCGATCACCGACAACAAGGTGTTCACGCTGCCGATCAACCTGTTGACCATCAACCAGTTCTTCAACAAGACCATGGGTCCGGCCGAAGCGCAGGAATTCCTGGCCAACCTGGGCGACAAGTCGATCGAAAACCCGACCACGTTCGAAGAGCAGGCGCTGCGCTTCGTCGGCCGCGAGCTGTACGAAGCCTTCTTCAAGACCTACACCATCAAGCAGTGGGGCCTGCAGCCGAGCGAACTGCCGGCCAGCATCCTGAAGCGCCTGCCGGTGCGCTTCAACTACGACGACAATTACTTCAACCACAAATACCAGGGCATGCCGGCCAACGGCTACACCGAGCTGGTGCAGAACATCCTGGACGTGCCGGGCGTGACCGTGCACCTGAACACCATGTTCGATCCGTCCACCAAGGGCGACTACGAGCACGTGTTCTATAGCGGCCCGATCGACGCCTGGTTCAAGCACAGCGACGGCCGCCTGCCATACCGCACGCTGGACTTCGAAGTGTTCCGCGCCGACGGCGACTTCCAGGGCAATGCCGTGATCAACTACTGCGACGGCGAAAAGCCGTACACCCGCATCACCGAGCACAAGCACTTCTCGCCGTGGGAACAGCACGACAAGACCATCTGCTACGCCGAGTACAGCCGCCAGTGCGAAGAGAAGGACATCCCGTACTACCCGATCCGCCAGACCCGCGAAAAGGCGCAGCTGGAACTGTACGTGAACAAGGCCAAGCAGGAAGACAACGTCACCTTCGTCGGCCGCCTGGGCACCTACCGCTACCTGGACATGGACGTCACCATCCATGAAGCGCTGCTGACCTCGGACAAGTTCCTGGAAAGCGCGAAGAATGGCGCGCGCATGCCGGCGTTCACCATCGACCCGATGGCCTGATTTTCGTTCGCCAAAGAAGAAGGGCGCCGTCCGCATTGCTGCGGGCGGCGCCTTTTTTTATCGCGCCCAAGCTTCGGGAAGGCTTGGCGTAGACAAGCTAGCGGCTGCCGGCGCTGCAGGCCCGGGCGGGCCTGCGTCGTCTGGTCAGTGGAAGTGCTCGGTCCCGGCCGGCGCGTCTTCCGGCATCTCGGCGTGCACCAGCTCGCCGGTCGGGTCGGCAAACAGCGGCGAGCCGCAATCGTCGCAGTACTCGGCCGCATAGCGCTCGTTGATGCGTTTGACGTGGGCGATGCCGGCGTCGTTCAGGTGGGCGATGATCTCGTTGATCGGGCTCAGGAGCTGTCCGGCGGCGGCCAGCGGGCCTTCCATCGGCGTGCCTTCCTCGTCTTCCTGGCCGTACAGCGGCCAGACGATGCCGTACACCACGTCGGCGCTCTGGCGCATGGTGAACGAGACGCGGTATTCGTCGATCTGGATGTCGGCCGCTTCCTCGCCAAAACCCGCCACCACGGCGCGCAGGTCGGACGCTTCCACGCCCAGCGTGTTGGTCAGATAGTGCACGGCGGCGCGGATCGAGATCGGGCGGATCAGTTTATCCGCTTCGCGGCAGGCCACGTAATACGCTTCCGGCAGCAGCAGCTCGATGCCGCAGCCCGGCAGCAGGCGCGCCACGTTGGCGGTGGCTTGCGCGCGCCATTGTTCCAGGCAGCGGTTGCGCTCTTCGGCAAAGCGCAGCTGGTGCTGCGGCTCTTGCCAGCGGAAGATCGGCTCGCTGGCCGGCGCGACGACTGCCACGATCAGGTAACGGGTGTCGGCAAGGAAGGCCGGCACTTCTTCGGCGCTCGGGGCCGGCTTGATGGTGCCGCCCTTGTGCGCGGCGGCGGCCAGCTTGTGGGTCAGCGCGTAGGTTTCGGAATGGGTGCGCGGCAGCTGGTCGAGCGAGTACAGCGTCGGCGCCATCGCCATGCGCGTGCCTTCGGCCAGCAGGTGGCCGGAGAAGTGCGCGCCGAGGGTGGCCAGCAGATCTGACGGAATATTGCCGGTGGCGATGGAGAAGCGGGTCCAGGCCAGGATCGGCGCCGCGATCAGGAGCGCTTGCCAGGTGACGTCGCCTTTCTCGGTCTGTTCGACCATGCACGACGATTCGCTGACCGCTTCCACGGTATCCATCAGCACGTCGTAAGAGGCGAGGTCATCCTTGAACAGGGTGTTGAGGGCGCTGTCGACGCTGTCCTGGTGATTGAGCTTGAGCAGCTTTTGCAGGTGCGTGTCCAGCTGGCGTTCCCAGGCCCGTTCCTCGGCCCGGCTGGCAGCTTGCATGAGGGCTTGCGAGAGGCTGACGAGGCGCTGGCTTTCTGCGGAGAGTTTGCTTGAATCTTTGGAGGGACGACGCATGGCGCTTGTGAGTCTCTTGTCGGTGAATGAATCGAAAGTCCAGTGGGTCATGATAAACCCATATCCCCGGTATTGTAGTTGATTCGGCCACAAGTCACGAATACCGCCGGCGGCGCCGGGGTGCGCACGACAGCGCTTGCATGTCAGTGGAACTCGGTACATAATGAGAACGATTCTCATTCAAAGCCATGTTGAAGGTGCAAGCCCGGTCCAGAGTGTGATTCGATTGAGGCTGCCTGCGACCGGGAAACTCGTCGGCAGCTGGTTTGGCAGCATTGTTTCACGGAGTACCACCCCCGCCGGGAAACCGGATTTGCCCCTCCTGGCGCCGCCAGGGGGGATTTTTTTGTTGGCATTCAAAAAAGACGAACTGAACATGATGCTGCATATTCCCGGCGTGCTGACGCTGGAGCAGGTGGCGCAGATCCGCGCCCGCCTGGAAGCTTCCGCCGAATGGATTGACGGCCGCGAGAGTGTCGGGCCGCAGGGCGCGCGCGTCAAGCGCAACCGCCAGCTGGGCGAGGGTACGCCGCTGGCGCTCGAGCTGGGCCAGGTCGTCAGCGCCGCGCTGATGGCCAACCCCCTGTTCTTCGCCGCGGCGCTGCCGCTGCGGGTGCTGGCGCCGTACTTCAACGCCTATGGTGGCGGCGAGCACTACGGGCTGCACGTGGACGGCGCGATCCGCGCCCAGCGCGGCGGTCTGCCGCCGCTGCGGGCCGACGTGTCGACCACGGTGTTCCTGAGCGGGCCGGACGAGTACGAGGGCGGAGAGCTGGAGGTAGTGGACCTGTACGGGACGCACGAAGTGAAGCTGGATGCGGGCGATGCGATCGTGTATTCGTCCGGCAGCATCCACCAGATCAAGCCGGTGACGCGTGGGGAGCGGGTGGCGTCGTTCCTGTGGACGCAGAGCATGGTGCGCGATGACGGCAAGCGGGCCATGTTGCTGGACCTCGATAAGCATATCCAGCGGCTGCGGGCTGAGCACGGCGAATCCGAGACGACGGTGGGTTTGACGGCGCATTATCACAACCTTCTGCGGATGTGGGCCGAGGTGTAATGTAGGGTTGGCGGTTTCCCCGCCGACGCGTTCAACCAGTGCGCGCGTCGCGTCAATGCATGCCGAAGTTGAACGCGTCGGCGGCAGAGCCGCCAACCCTACGCAAAAAGGCTGGAACCCTCGCGGATTCCAGCCTTTTTGCCATCAAGCGACAGCCCGCACAAGGCGGGCCCAGCCCGATTACGCCGCCAGCAGCTGACGCAGCACGAACGGCAGAATGCCGCCATGCTTGTAGTAATCGACCTCGATCGGGGTGTCGATGCGCAGCAGCACTTTGACTTCCTGCGATTCGCCGTTTTCGCGGTGGATCACCAGGGTCGCCAGTTGTTGCGGCTTGATCTCGCCTTCCAGGCCCTTCAGGTCGTAGGTTTCCTTACCCGTGATGCCCAGGGTGTCGACGCTGTCGTTGCCGATGAATTGCAGCGGCAGTACGCCCATGCCGACCAGGTTCGAGCGGTGGATGCGCTCGAACGAGCGCACGATCACGGCCTTCACGCCCAGCAGCTGGGTGCCCTTGGCGGCCCAGTCGCGCGACGAGCCGGTGCCGTACTCTTCGCCGCCGAAGATCATGGTCGGGGTGCCCGCTTCCACGTACTTCATCGCTGCGTCATAGATCGACATCTGTTCGCCGGTCGGCTGGTGCAGCGTGATGCCGCCTTCGACTGCCGAACCGTCGGCCTTGGCCGGGATCATGCGGTTCTTGATACGCACATTGGCGAAGGTGCCGCGCATCATGATCTCGTGGTTACCACGGCGCGAGCCGTAGGAGTTGAAATCGGCCTTCAGCACGCCGTGATCCTTCAGCCATTTGCCTGCAGGACCGTCTTCCTTGATCGAACCGGCCGGCGAGATGTGGTCGGTGGTGATCGAGTCGCCGAACACGCCCAGCGCGCGCGCGCCGGTGATGCCGGTGGCGGCTGCTTTCGGGGTCATCTCGAAGTCGCTGAAGAACGGTGGTTCGGCGATGTAGGTCGACTCCGGCCAGTTGTACACCTGGCCTTCGGTGCTCGACACGCGTTCCCACAGTGCGCCCGGGTTGCCCTTGACATCAGCGTAGTTCTTCTTGAACACTTCCGAGTTCATCGCGAAGCGCATCAGTTCGCCCACTTCCTGCGACGAAGGCCAGATGTCGCCGAGGTAGACGTCGACGCCGTTGGTGTCCTTGCCGACTGGCTCGGTCATCAGGTCTTTCGTCATGTTGCCAGCGATCGCGTAGGCGACGACCAGCGGAGGCGAAGCCAGGAAGTTCGAACGGATGTTCGGGTGAATACGCGCTTCGAAGTTACGGTTGCCCGACAGCACGGCGGCAGCGACGATGTCGTTCTGGGTGATCGCGGCGTTCAGCTCCGGAGTCAGGTCGCCGGCGTTGCCGATGCAGGTGGTGCAGCCGTAGGCGGTCACGCCGAAGCCGAGCTTGTCCAGGTAAGGCAGCAGGCCGGCGGCGGTCAGGTATTCGGTGACCACGCGCGAGCCAGGCGCCAAGGAAGACTTGATGTGCGGCGCCACCGTCAGGCCGCGCTCGACGGCTTTCTTGGCCAGCAGGCCAGCGGCCAGCAGCACGCTCGGGTTCGAGGTGTTGGTGCACGAGGTGATGGCGGCGATCAGGATGTCGCCGTTCTTCACGCGCACGCCATTGGTGGTCTCGTAGACTTTCGACAGGTCGTCCGGGTTCTTGTTGAAGCCGTTCTGGGTGGTCGGTTTGCTGAACAGTTCGGTGAAGGTGTTCTTCACGTGGCCCAGTTCGATACGGTCTTGCGGACGCTTCGGACCGGCCAGCGATGGGGTCACGGTCGACAGATCCAGCTCGACGATACGGGTGTAGTCGATCTCGCCTTCTTGCGGCACGCCGAACATGCCCTGCGCCTTGTAGTAGCCTTCGAACGCCGCCAGTTCTTCTTCGGTACGGCCGGTGCCGCGGAAGTAGTCGACGGTCGCTTCGTCGACCGGGAAGAAGCCCATGGTCGCGCCGTATTCAGGCGCCATGTTGCCGATGGTGGCGCGGTCGGTGGTCGACAGCGAGCGGGTGCCGGCGCCGAAGAACTCGACGAACTTGCCGACGACTTTCTCTTTACGCAGCAGTTCGGTGACGGTCAGCACCAGGTCGGTCGCGGTGCAGCCTTCGCGCAGCTTGCCCTTCAGGTTGACGCCGATCACGTCCGGGGTCAGGAAGTACACCGGCTGGCCCAGCATGCCGGCTTCGGCTTCGATGCCGCCCACGCCCCAGCCGACCACGCCAACGCCGTTGATCATGGTGGTGTGCGAGTCGGTGCCGACCAGGGTGTCAGGGTAGTAGACGTCGCCTTGCTTCATGACGCCGCGCGCCAGGTATTCCAGATTCACCTGGTGCACGATGCCGAAGCCCGGAGGCACGACGCCGAAGGTGTCGAAGGCTTGCATGCCCCACTTCATGAACTGGTAGCGCTCGTTGTTGCGCGAGAATTCCAGCTTCATGTTCAGGTCGAGCGCGTTCGGCTCGCGGAAGTGGTCGATGGTGACCGAGTGGTCGACCACCAGGTCGACCGGCACCAGCGGCTCGATCTTCTTCGGATCGGCGCCGGTCTTGGCGGCGACGTTGCGCATCGCGGCCAGGTCGGCCAGCAGC
>Ga0265798_10000394_pt1 | contig 77473 bp, 75 predicted proteins | sample P3T30metagenome_FD_192430 | JGI IMG/M metagenome (GOLD analysis project Ga0265798, IMG submission 192430) | Plant litter microbial communities from East Loma Ridge, Irvine, California - P3 T30 | ecosystem: Environmental > Terrestrial > Plant litter > Unclassified | place: USA: California... | reverse complement strand
CGTCCTGCTCGGCATCACCAAGGCGTCGCTGCAAACCCGCAGCTTCATCTCGGCGGCGTCGTTCCAGGAGACCACCCGCGTCCTCACCGAGGCGGCGGTTCAGGGCAAGCAGGACACGCTGATCGGCCTGAAGGAGAACGTCATCGTTGGCCGGCTGATCCCGGCGGGTACCGGCGCGGGCATGAACCGCCTGCGCGTGGCGGCATCGTCGCGCGATGCGGCACAGCGCGTGTCGATGCGGCGGATGGCCGAGGTGGCGTTCGTCGCGCCGAACTCGGCAGCGGAAGAGCATGCCGCTGAACTCGCGCGTAGCCCGCGCGATGCAGGCGGTACGCGCGATGCGCTGGCCGATGTCGAGACGTCCGGCACCGGCACCGATGCCGATGCGGGTGATTATCTGGAGAGCTGATCGGCTCGCCTGATCGAAACGTGAAAGCCGCCGTCCGGGGGATGCCCGGGCGGCGGTTTTTCGTTGCGGCTCCGAGCGCCGTGTCCCCGCTGCCGTAACAGGCTTCATGGCAAGGTTGATTCTGAGACGCGGCCACGGCTTTTATCTGGCGCTTGGGCAATACGCGCCCGCGATCGTGCGGGTACACGGACTTTGCTGGCGAGAAGGTCGGCGCGAGCACGGCGTTTCTGGTCGCAGCCGCCGCGCTCGATTAGCGCCGTCGCGACGTCATGCGGCAAGCGTCGGCCGAGATGACCGAGTGCACGCCGGTGATGCGGTCCGCCGCGTGGCGTTTGCGTCGGCGAACGCTCGAGACTTTCGCCGGCGCTTCTGTGGTCGGAGCAACCGGCACGCCCAGGCGCCACCTTCTGGTTGTCAGTGCGCTACAAAGCACCGCAAAGGGCTGCCAGGCTTGGCCTCGACTTCGGTTGGCGACGTCGTTGGCAAAACGGGGACGTTCTTGTCCAGGAGCAGACGATCCCAAGCTGCATCCGCTTTGCGCGGCGGCGTTGCTAAACCCGGACGCGGCACCGCTGTCCGCCGGGGACAAGGATCATTTCGCCGGGGCGACCGGCGCTCCGCCCTCGGCTTCCCGGTACATGACCGCGGCCTGATCACTGATGAGGTCCGGCGCGCTCGTCACAACGAGATCCGCGCCCTGCCCCGCCGCGCTTGCCCGAGTAGGCGCGGCTATTCCTCGACCAGCTTCATCAGCCGCCGTTCGACAGGCGCCAGCACCGGGCCAAGCTCGTGGCCTCGCTTCAGCACGACGCCCTGTTCACCGATCAGCGCCCACATGCCCTGCCGGTTGCGGAGCGCCGGGCGTTTTTCGATGCGGAACTCGGGTCGCTCGGCGGCGCGACGGAAGCAGGAGAACACCGCCGCCTCCGCACCGAGGTCCATCGCGTAATCGCGCCAGTGCCCGGCGGCGACCATGCGACCATACAAATCGAGGATACGGGCGAGTTCAACCCGATCGAACGCGATTTGCGTCGGACCACTGCGCGCACCGCCGGGCGGCAGCGGAAAAGGCGTTACCGTTCCCATCAGGCGCGGTTGCGCATATCCTCTTGCTCGGCGACGAGCATATCGAGACGCTTCCGCATCGTCTCGAGTTCGCAGCGCAGCAGCTCGATCTTTTGCGTCTGTGGATCGAACACCTCGCTGCACGGCGTGCCATAGGCGAGGAAGCTCGGCTTCGACTGACCGCCTTCGATCATTGTCGGCCGCGCGGGAATGCCGACCATCACCGCACCTTCGGGCACGTCGCGGGTCACCACCGCATTCGCGCCGATACGAGCGCCAGCGCCAACCGTGATCGGCCCCAACACCTGCGCGCCGGAGCCGATGATCGAATTGTCGGACAACGTAGGATGCCGCTTGCCGGCGATGCCGTTGTCCGGCGCGGTGCCGCCGAGCGTGACGCATTGATAGATCGTCACATTATCGCCGATCTCGGCCGTTTCGCCGATCACGGTGAAGCCATGGTCAATGAACAGATGACGGCCGATGGTCGCGCCGGGATGAATGTCGATCGCGGTCGTCATGCGGGAGAAGTGGTTCACCAGCCGAGCGAGGAAGAACAGCCGCGCGGTGAACAGCTTGTGCGCGACGCGGTGCCACGCCAGCGCCCAAACGCCAGGATAGGTCAGGATCTCGAAACGCGAACGCGGCGCGGGGTCTCGCGCCTTGATCGAATCGAGATAAGCGACCAAGCGCTGCAACATCAACCGCGTCCCCATGTTCTCATCGCGGTATCTAGGCTCTACCGCCTGCGAATAAAAGAACCCGTGGACACGGCAATGCCACGCGATTAAACTCTAGCGTCACAATGGGAATTGGAAATCGAGCCTTTGCGGCGCGTTATCCTCGCGCAAAGGAGAGCCAATGCCCCACCTGTCCGCGATCGATTTTACCGGTATTCTGCCCTTTATCGCGGTCGGCTTTGCGGCACAGGTGATCGACGGAGCGCTTGGCATGGCGTTCGGGCTCATCAACTCGACCTTGCTGGTCACGGTGCTGGGAATGCCGCCCGCGCTCGCCTCCGCTAGCGTTCATGCGGTCGAGACGTTCACCACCGCCGCATCGGGCGTTAGCCACATCTACAATCGCAACGTCGATTGGAAGCTGTTTCGACGGCTGGTGATCCCTGGCGTGATCGGCGGGATCATCGGTGCATACGTGCTGAGCAACATCGATGCTTCCGTCGCCAGGCCGTTCGTGATGGCGTACCTCGCCGCGATCGGACTTTACCTGCTGTACCGGGCGTGGCGCGGGCCGCTGGCGCTGAAATCGCCCAAGGTGGTGGCGCCGCTAGGCCTTGCCGGCGGGTTTCTCGACGCGGCTGGCGGCGGCGGCTGGGGGCCGGTGGTAACGTCCAACCTGCTGGTGCAAGGGTCGGAGCCGCGCACCACGATCGGCACGGTCAACACATCCGAGTTCTTCCTGACCGCGATCGTCTCCGCCACGTTCTTCACGCAGATGGGGCTCGCCGCGTTCACGCTGGCGACGCTCGGCCTGCTGATCGGTGGGTTGGTGGCGGCGCCGATCGGGGGCGTGCTCGCCAAACGCGTACCGGCGCGCCCGCTGATGGTGATGGTCGGCACGCTGCTGACGCTGACCAGCGCCTATTCGATCTGGCAGGCGGTGGGGCCGTAGCTTCGCTCCCGTTTTGTTCTGGCGCGCTCTAGCGGTGAGGCAGCGCGTGCGCTATTCCGTTGACCATGTCCGATGAAGATCTGTTCGCCGCCGAACCCAAGCCGGGCGGCCATGAGTATGACGCTTCCTCGATCGAGGTGCTCGAAGGGCTTGAGCCGGTACGCCGTCGGCCGGGCATGTACATCGGCGGCACCGACGAACGCGCGCTCCACCACCTCGCCGCAGAGGTGATCGACAATGCGATGGACGAGGCGGTGGCGGGCTTCGCGACCCGCATCGAGGTCGTGCTGGAAGCGGGCAATCGGCTGACCGTGGTCGACAACGGGCGCGGGATCCCGGTCGATCCGCACCCGAAGTTCCCCGGCAAGTCGGCGTTGGAGGTGATCCTGTCGACGCTGCACTCCGGCGGCAAGTTCGAGGGCAAGGCGTATCAGACCGCCGGCGGTCTGCATGGCGTCGGTATCAGCGTGGTCAATGCTTTGTCGTCGGACACGGTGATCGAGGTCGCGCGCAACAAGACGCTCTATCGCCAGCGTTTCTCGCGCGGGGTGACGCTCGGGCCGCTTGAGGCGCTCGGTCCGACGCCGAACCGGCGTGGCACGTCGGTCGCCTTTACGCCTGATACGGAAATCTTCGGGCCGGAAATGCCGTTCAAGCCGGCGCGGCTCTACAAGCTGGTACGATCCAAGGCGTATCTGTTCGCGGGTGTCGAGGTGCGGTGGAAGTGCGCGCCCGATCTCCTCACCGACGATACGCCGGCCGAGGCGGTGTTCCAGTTCCCGGGCGGTCTGGCCGATCACCTGCGCGAGCAGATCGGCGGGCGCGAGTGCGCCACTGCCGACTTCTTCACCGGCCGGCAGGATTTCCCCAACGAACAGGGCCGCGTCGAGTGGACGGTGGCCTGGCCGTTGTGGAGCGACGGCAGCTATAGCTGGTATTGCAACACCATCCCCACCCCTGACGGCGGAACGCACGAACAGGGCCTGCGCGCGGCGTTGGTGAAGGGCATCCGCGCCTTCGCCGATCTCGTCGGCCAGAAGAAGGCGAAAGACATCGCGCCCGAGGACGTGATGACCGGCAGCGAATTGATGCTGTCGGTGTTCATCCGCGACCCGCAATTCCAGAGCCAGACCAAGGACCGGCTCACCAGCCCGGAGGCGGCGGCGCTGGTCGAGCGCGCGGTGCGCGACCATGTCGATCATTTCCTCAGCGACAATATGGAGCGCGGCAAGGCGCTGCTCGGTTACATCCTCGACCGGATGGACGATCGACTGCGGCGCAAGGCCGAGCGCGAGGTCAAGCGCAAGACGGCCACCTCCGCACGCAAGCTCCGCCTGCCCGGCAAGCTGACCGATTGCGCTGCGGATTCGCCGGAAGGCACCGAGTTGTTCATCGTCGAGGGCGATTCGGCAGGCGGCTCGGCCAAGCAGGCGCGCGACCGCAAGACGCAGGCGATCCTGCCGATCCGCGGCAAGATCCTCAACGTCGCGTCGGCCACGTCGGCCAAGATCCTCGCCAACCAGGAGATTGCCGATCTGATCCAGGCGCTCGGCTGCGGCACGCGCAAAGACAATAACACCGACAATCTGCGCTACGAACGTATCGTCATCATGACGGACGCCGATGTCGACGGCGCACACATCGCGACGTTGCTGATGACGTTCTTCTTTCAGGAAATGCCGGATCTGGTGCGGCGCGGGCACCTGTTCCTTGCCCAACCACCGCTCTACCGGCTCACCGCCGGCACCAAGAGCCTGTACGCGATGGACGATGCCGACCGCGCGCGTATCGAGAAGGGTCCGTTCAAGAACAAGAAGGTCGATGTCGCGCGCTTCAAAGGCCTCGGCGAGATGAACCCGATGCAGTTGCGCGAGACGACGATGGACCCAAAGACCCGCCAGATGCTGCGCATCACGCTGCCGCAGGAATATGAGGAGCGGGCCGGCGTAAAGGATCTGGTCGACCGGCTGATGGGCACCAACCCGGCCCACCGCTTCGCCTTCATCCAGGAGAATGCGGCGCGCATGGACGTTGCCGAACTCGACGCCTGACGATCATCCTATATACCACCAAAGTCGAATACCGGTAACGACTTAGCCGGACTTTACGGTCAGGAAATACCCTTATCGGCGATGGCCGTAGGGTATTCCTACAATCTTTCAACGACTCGTTAACCAAGGCTAAACCTGGCTCAACAGCCGGGGGGACCGAACGTGAATCGCCTGTTTGTAGGGAGTGCAATCTGCGAGACTGGCAGCGGTGGCATCATCATGCTGCCGGAGCCATTTCTCAGCATCGTGACGGCGCGCGGCGCGCGCGACGAGGTGCACATTGGCTTGCACGACCATCTCAATTGCCTGATCGTATTCGACAGCGTCCTGCTCAACGAACGGATCGAGCGCTTCGCGTGCGACAGCGTGATCGGCAGCCTGACCGACGCGACCGACCCGCTCGACCGGCTGCGCCGCCACTTCGGTTTCGCCGCCCCTGCCCGCATCGATGGCGAAGGTCGGCTGCCGATCGCGCCCTGGCTCGACGAGCGGCGCGGCGAGGCACGCCACATCCTGCTCGTCGGCATGGGCCACTGCTTCGAGGTCTGGGACCTCGACTACGTTCTGAACCACGGCGCGCGCGACCTTCAGCAGCTCGCCAATCTTCACCTCGACCTTCTCAACACACAAGATCAACAGGGAGCCAGCCATGAAGTTTCTTTGCAATATGTCGGGTCACGTCGCGGCGCCTGCATCGGTGACGAACCAGGGCTTCCAGTTCAGCCGCTGCGCGCGTTGCAACCACGACATGATCCGATCGACGGCGTCGCTCGGCGCTAAATGGAAGCCGGTGCCGGAAGGTTTCCGGGTTGATTGGGGCGCGACGGACATGGCAGCGTTCGACAAGAAGCCTTGGATCGTCGCGCGAGCGGTTGCCGCGCACAATGCGGTGGCGATGGTCGTCAGCGCGATCCGCATCGGCGTTAGCGTGTTGTTGTGGCGCATGGTCGACGGCCTGCGCGGTTCGGACCGCCACGCCCGCCGCAGCCGTGATGCCGCCGGCCGCGTGATCCGCGTGTCGCAGCCCAAGCCGAACTGGAACGTCAGCGTGCAGATCAACGTCGGCCGTGGCCGCAAGGGCGATCAGGCGTATCAACCGCAAGCGCTGGCGGCGTGATACGGCCGCTTGCGCCACGCTAGTCTCGCAAGGGCGCCGGATGGATCAGCGTCAAACGCCCAAGCGCGCGAGCCATGCCTGTGCCTGCTTCGGCTCGCCGACCGCACTGGATGCGACCGGCCCGCGCGAGGCGAGGAACTCCCGGTGCAAGGCGAACGGCTCCATACCGAGTTGTTCCCGCAAGCCCGCAATCTCATCGCCCGTTTCGATCAAGGCATCCACCACCGGCGCGAGCTTGGCGCGGGTGCGGCGATCCTGCTGATGATCGAACAGGCCCCACACGCCACCGGCCGTAGTGCGCAGCGCCGCGACCAGCGCGTCGTGATATTCCGCCTCCAGTTCCGCACGCCGCAGGTCGACACGTTCGAGGCGATCCGCCTTAGCCATCACGCTTCATCCGCCGCTGATGATATTTCAGGCGCACCGCGATGCCCGCCAGCATGTGCAGCACGCCAAGCACGAGGAACACGAGCGGCAATATCGTCGGGATCGCGGGAAAACGCGTGCGCTGAAGCGCGGCGAGCAGCGCGCCCCCGATCAACAGCGCCACGCCCATAAACCGTACCGGCCGCGCGATCGCGCGCAGTTCGCGATTGTACGCGGCGCGCACGGCTGGGTCGCCGAGATCGGGCGGCATCACCGTGCGATCCATTCGGAGGCGAGCAGCCCCCACAAATGAGTGTCGCGCACGCCGATATGCGTCTCCCAATCGCCGCGCAGATGCCCCTCCAGCGTAAAGCCGAGCGCCTTCAGCAGCCGGTTCGAGTTGTCATTCTCCGGGTCGGTATCGGCGAACACGCGCCGCACGCCTTCATCGCGAAACAGCAGATCGAGCACGCGCGAGACGGCCTCGCGCGCATAGCCCTGCCCCCAATGCGCGCGAATGATCAGATAGCCGATCTCGACGACGCCGGGCCGCTTCACCCCCGCCGCGACCAGACCGATCGCGGCGTCGTCACCCGCCAGCGTCACCGACCATGTCCGCCAGTCGCCCTTGCCGACGCGTTCGGCAAGGTACGCGCGCGTCTCCGCCACGTCGGCATGCGGCGCGTGCGACCAGTAGCGCATCAGCTCCACGTCGCCGTACGCCGCATTCAGCGCATCGGCGTCGCTCACCCGCTGCGGGCGCAATACGAGCCGGGCGCTGACAAGCGCGTCGCTCACGCGGTCAGCGCCGCAACCAGCGCGCGGACCTTTTTCTGCCGCCACTGTGGCAACGGCGCGATCAGCCAATAGCCCTTGGCGAACGGCTTCGGGCCACTCGCGACCGCGACGCGACCGGCGGCGATGTCGGCGGCGGCGAGCAGTTCGGGCACGGTCGCGCGACCCAGCCCCTCCGCTGCTGCGTCGATCGCAAGGCCGGCATCGCCCACCCGCACCAGCGACACCGCATCGTCGTTCTGGCAACCTGGCCACGAGATGCGCGTATCGGCGCCACCCCCCGGCCGCTCGATCGTGACCATACCGTCCGATTCGATCGCCTCGCCCTCGTGCTCGCCCGGGCCATCGCCCCAGCGGATCGCGAGGTCGAGGTTCGCCTCGGTGAAGTCGATCGTCTCGTCGGCGGAGATCAGCACGAAGCGCAGTTCACCGTCACCGCGCGCGATCTCGGCGAGGCGCGGCATCAACCACTTCTCAGTAAGGTCACGCGGCGCGGCGATGGTCAGCGACTTGGAGGTCTGGCCGGCCTGCATCGCGCGCACAGCCTCCTCGAACTGGAGAAAACCGGTGCGGAGCGCCTCGAGGCCGGCCTCGCCCTCCTGCGTCAGCTCCAGCCCGCGCGTAGTGCGGCGGAACAGGACGACACCGAGCGTATCCTCAAGCGCGCGGATCTGCTGGCCGACCGCGGCCGGCGTCACCGCAAGCTCATCAGCGGCGCGGGTGAACGACAGGTGCCGCGCGGCGGCATCGAGCACGCGCAGGCCGTTGAGGGGAAGGTGCGTGCGTTTCATCGGATGCGGGCGGGGATCACGCCCCCACCGCCGGCGCGAGCAGCGCGAAGCGGGGAATCGTTACGTCGAAACCCTCGCCGTCGGCCGTGACGACGTGGTAGTTCCCTTGCATCGCGCCGGTCGGCGTGGCGAGCGGACAACCCGAGACATAGTCATAGCTTGCGCCGGGGGCGATCGTCGGCTGCTCGCCGATCACGCCTTCGCCCTCGACCGAATGACGCGCCCCGCGTCCGTCGGTGATGACCCAGTGACGGGTCAGGAGCTGGATCGTCCGTTCGCTCTCGTTCTCGATGCGGATGTGATACGCCCAGAACCAGCGCCCGCGCGCCGGCTCGGATTGTTCCGGCAGGTAGCTGACCGACACGCGCACCACTACGCCGCTCGTCTCGGCGACGTGCGGGAACAACGACTTGATCGCATCGCCGATCATAGGCCCACCTTCGTCAGCGCCTGATCGAGATCGTCGATCACGTCCTGCGGATCTTCAAGCCCGACGTTGAGGCGCAGCAGATTGTCGGTCACACCCATCTCGATCCGCTTTTCCTCGGCAACGCCGTAGTGCGTGGTCGACGCAGGATGCGTCATCAACGAGCGCGAATCGCCGATGTTGTTGGAGATATCGACCAGCTCGAGCGCATCGAGCAGCCCGTGCGCCTGCTTGCGCCCGCCGTCGACCTCGAACGCGAAGATCGGCCCGCACGCATCCATCTGCGCCATCGCGAGATTATGCTGCGGATGACTGGCGAGGCCGGGGTGAAGAATTCGCGGCACGCGGGCTTCCAGAAACGCGCCGACCTTCATGCTGTTCTCGCTCTGCCGGCGGATACGCAGGTCGAGCGTTTCCAACCCCTTCAGCACCACCCACGCGTTGAACGCGCTAAGCGTCGGCCCGGTATTGCGCGTGAACGGCAGCAGCACGTCGTTGATGAACTGGTTGGTGCCGCACACCGCCCCGGCGAGCACGCGCCCCTGCCCGTCCATCATCTTGGTGGCGGAATAGGCGGTGACGTCCGCGCCCCATTCCATCGGACGCTGCAGGGCGGGTGTGGCAAAGGCGTTGTCGACCACGCTGGTGATGCCGTGCGCGCGCGCGATGTCGCACACGGCCTTCAGGTCGACCACGTCCATCGTCGGGTTGGCGGGCGTCTCGAAGAAGAACACCTTGGTATTGGGGCGGATCGCATCTTCCCACGCCTGCGGGTCGCGCGCATCGACCACGGTCGTCTCGATACCAAACTTGGGCAGCAACGTATCCGTCAGCCACCGGCACGATCCGAACGCGGCGCGCCCGCCGACCATGTGATCGCCCATCTGCAACTGGCAGAGCAGCACCGCCGTCATCGCCGCCATGCCGGTCGTCATCGTGCGGCAGGCCTCGGCGCCTTCGAGCAGCGCGATGCGGTTCTCCAGCATTTCGACGGTCGGGTTCTGGAGCCGCGAATAGGTCATGCCGACCTGTTCGCCCGCAAAGCGCGCAGCGGCGTCGCCCGCGCAATCGTAGCTGTAGCCCGAAGTGAGGAAGATCGCCTCGGACGTTTCGCCGAATTCGCTGCGCGCGGTGCCGCCGCGTACGGCCTGCGTGGCGGGCCGCCACTGGCGGGTGATGCTCTGGTCCTGGCCGGTACGACGTTTCATGGTGGACGCTTTGCCGCTCGCCGTCCCTTCCCGTCAATGCCCCGCTTCAAACCCTTGCGCTTGAAACGCGCGCACGAACACGGGATAGCGCGGATGATGATGCCCGAACCGCAGCCTCGCGCCTTCCTGTCCCATCCGGGACGAGTCGCCGTGCTGATCGGCATCGCATCGCAGGCGCTGTTCAGCTACCGGCTGACGACCCCGCACAAGATCATGTTCGACGAGGTGCATTACGTACCCGCCGCGCGCAAACTGCTCGCGCTGGCTATGCCCGCCAACACCGAACATCCGCTGGTCGGCAAGGAGTTCATCGCCGCCGGTATCGCCTTGTTCGGCGATGATCCGCTCGGCTGGCGCGCGTTCTCGACGCTGGCGGGCACGGCGACCATTCTCGGGCTGTTCTGGATCGGCTGGCTCGCGTTCGGCCGCACCCGCACCGCCGCCCTGTGCGCGGGGTTCGGCCTGCTCAATTTCACCGTGTTCGTTCAGGCGCGGATCGCGATGCTGGACGGCTTCATGAGCGCCTTCGTGGTAACCGGAACGGCGGCGCTACTGTGGTCGATGCGCGCGCGGACCGGGCGCGGTGCGTGGCCGCGCTGGCTGCTCGGCGCGGTGCTGCTCGGCCTTGCGGTCGGCGCGAAGTGGACGGCGGTTCCGTTCGTCGCCTACGCCGGTATCGCGTTCCTGATCGTGCGGCTCGTCGAGGCGCGCCAGAGCGGCCATTCGGCCTGGTGGGCGCTCAACCCGGGCGGGCATCGCTACTGGCCCGGGCTGGCGGCGGTGCCGGCGCTGCTGGTGCTGGGGATCGTCTCGATCGCGGTGTATTTCGCCACGTTCGCTCCGGCGCTCTACTACCATCAGCTTCCGCTGCGGTTCGATCACCTGCTGTCGTTCCAGCGTGACATGTATGCACAGCAAACACAGGTGCTGCCGAGCCACCCCTATCAGTCGCGGTGGTGGAGCTGGCCGCTCATGATCCGGCCGATCTGGTATCTGTACGAATATGTCGACGGGGCGAACCGCGGAGTGTTGATGATCGGCAACCCGGTGGTGCTGTGGGGCGGGCTCGTGGCGGTTGCGGCGTGCGGCTATGCCGGCTGGCGCGAGCGCTCTCTCGGACTGATCGGCGCGAGCGCATTGTGGGTTGGTGCGTTTCTGCCGTGGATAGTCATCCCGAAATCGCTCGGCTTTTTCTATTATTATTACCTGCCGAGCATTTTCCTGCCGGTCGCGATCGCCGCCGCACTGCAACGCTTCTGCAAAGGCAGGTTCGCTCGGTGGGACGATTACGTATTGCTGGCGGCATTGGCGCTGTTCGCGTTCTTCTATCCGATCCTGTCCGCCGCGCCGCTTGCTGGCCCGCAGAGCTTCCACCGCTGGATGTGGCTGCCGACCTGGCCGTGACCGTCGGGGAGTTACATCCAGAACGGAAGTAAAAGCCTGTATTTTCGCTGCGATGCAGCAGTGAAGCGTTGGAACCCCGGCAATGATTGCGATACACGCTGCTCGACGAGCAAGTCGGCGTCCCCATGTGCGAAGATCACGTGGAGACTTCACCCTACCGTTTTAAGGGCTTTGGCAAATCGTCCAGCGCCTCTTCATGCGCGATTAAAGGGTTACATGAACCAGCTTCGCCAAAAGGTCGCGCGCGGCGCCACATGGACTGCCGCCCTGCACGGCGCGTCGATGGTGATCGAGTTGGCGATCACCGCCCTGCTCGCCCGCCTGCTGTCGCCCGCGCAGTTCGGGATCGTTGCGGCGGCGATGCTGTTCATGGGTCTGGTCAACGTCTTCTCCGAGGTCGGCGTCGCGCCAACCATCATCCAGATGCCCGATCTGACGCGCGACGATCTGCGCACCGGACTCACCGTTTCACTGTACCTGTCGCTGTGCTGCGCGCTGGCGACATGGCTCGGCTCGACGCTGGTGGCGACGATCTTCCACATGCCGGAACTCGGTGACGTGCTGAAGGTGTTGGGCGGCGTTTTCCTGCTGCGGGGCATATCGCTGGTGTCCGAGGCGAAGTTGACGCGTGACCTGCACGTCAAGGAGGTCCGCCTCGTGCAGCTTGGCGCGCGTACCTTCGGCTACGGGCTGTTCTCGGCGGTGTTTGCGTGGAACGGCTATGGCTATTGGGCGCTCGTCTATGGCTCGCTGATCGAGGAAGCGCTGCGTGCGACCGGCATCTACTCGATCGCGCGGATCCCGTTCTCGCTGCTGCTGTCGGGCAAGGGGCTGCGCCGGATCTTCTCGAGCAGCGCGGGTTTCACCGGCATCAACATCGTGAACTTCATCGCGCTGAACGGCGACACCGCGATCGTCGCGCGCGCGACCGATGCGGTTTCGACCGGGCTGTACTCGCGCGCGTTCAAGCTGATGAGTTTCCCTACTACGCTCTATTCGAAGATCGCCGATCAGGTCGTTTTCCCGGCGATGGCCAGTCTGCAAGGGCAGCCCGAGCGGCTTCGCAAGGCCTATCTCGAAGCCACCGCGCTCGCAGCGCTGATCGGGCTACCGATCTCGGTGGTGATCGCGCTGGTGGGGCCGGACCTGATCCTGTTCTTCTATGGCCCCAAGTGGACCGCCGCGACACCGATCTTCGCAGCGCTGTCGCTTGGCATCTTTGCGAGGTTTTCGACGCGGACGAGCAGTTCTCTCCTGCGCGCGACAGGCAATCTAAGGGGATTGTTCATATCGCAAATCATCTATGCTGCGGGAACCATAATTGGATGCAGCCTAGCGATCCCCTTCGGCCTGATCGCTATGTCAGCCACCGTCAGCCTCGTACTTGTGTTATCGTTTTATATCATCACCGGCTTCGCTTTCCGGTCCGTCGACGTTGATATTCCAACCTTCTTTTCGGCCCATCTAGCCGGGCTGAAGGTTTCCGTGATCGTCGCGCTCGCCGCCGGGGTCGTACTCGACCTGTGCCACCGCAACGCACTTCACGGCTTCGTTCCACTGGCGGCTGCGGGCCTATCTATAGCGCTCGTCGGAATCGTCCTGACGGTCGCAAGATCGCACTGGATCCTTGGGGATGTCGGCATGAAGATTGCTGTGTCCTTGGATGCAAAGCTTCGCCGCTTCAACGTAAAGAGAGAAGCATAGCGTGATCGTACGATGAGTAGACTGTCATGCCCAAAGTAACTGTCGTCTCGTCCTTCTACAACGAGGGCTGGCACGTGAAGGACACGCTCGATTCGATCCTCTCGCAAACCGAGCGGGACATCGCGGTCGTGTGCGTGGACGACGGCTCGACCGACGACACGCTTGCCTGTCTGCATGCTTATCACGATCGTCGCGTGCGTATCGTCGCGCAGGCTAATCAGGGGCTGGGCGCAGCGCTGAAAAACGGGTTCGCCGACGCGGATTCGGAGTATCTCGCCTATCACGAGGCTGGCGATGACTATCGCGCCGACCGGCTCGAGCGCCAGATCGCGCGGCTAGAGGCTCAGTCGGATTGCGCCGCCGTGTCGTGTCAGTCGCGTTCCGTCGGAGTGGACAAGAGCTGGACGCGCGAAACCCGGCCGGACGCGGCGGGTGCCGCCGAGACGCTGCTGACGCACAATCCATTTCCGCACTCGGGTACGCTGTATCGGAAGAGCGCCTATGACGCGGCCGGCGGCTACCGCGCTTTCTTCCGCTATCGGCAGGATCTCGACCTGCTGCTGAGGCTGTCGGAGCGTCATGCGTTTGCGGTGGTGCCGGAGATCCTCGTCACGGTACTGCGCCACAGCGAAAGCGTGTCGGTCAAACCCGCCAAGCGGCTGCTGGCGCGACGCTATCGCGAATTTGCGGTGTATTGTGCGGCGGAACGGCGTGCTGGACGCAGCGATCCGCTCGAAGCCTTCGGACCCGGAGCCGCACTGATGCGCCCGCGGTCGCGTTTGATGGCGGACGAATTCGCGCAGGAAGCTTTAAAGGCGAGTTGGCGCGGTGACCGCGACAGTGCGCGCACCTTCGTCGCAGCCGCGATCGACGAGGCCGTCACCGCGCGAGGGCTCGCCGCGACGATCGGCGCGCACGTACCCATGCTGCCGCAGATGCGGGCGGCGTATCAGAGCTTGCGTCGGCGAGCGGTTTAGCGCCTGCTACCGAGCACGGAGATGCCGCGTTTCGGGCACAGCAGTCAGCGGTTTGCCGTCCGTAAACCATCCGGTGAGGTTATCGACCATAAGCTGCCCCATCGCCGCGCGCGTCTTTACCGACGCTGAGCCGATGTGCGGCAACAGCACGACGTTGGATAGCGCGATCAATGCGTCCGGTACGCACGGCTCGTCCTCGTATACGTCAAGCCCGGCGGCTAAGATCGAACCCGCTTGCAACGCCGCGATCAGCGCCGCCTCGTCGACCACGCTGCCGCGCGCGACGTTGATGAACACGCCTTCCGGCCCGAGCGCCGCCAGCACGTCAGCATCGACGATGCGACGGGTTTGCGCCGTGCCGGGCACGATCGCGATCAACACGTCGCACGCCGCGGCGAGGCCGACCAACGTGTCGTGGTAGGTGTACGCCACACCGTGCTGACGAGATCGACCGTGATAGGCGACGGTGACACCGAACGCGTCGAGTCGATGCGCGATCGCCTTGCCGATCGCCCCGAGCCCGAGAATGCCGACCGTCCGGCCGCGTAGCGTCGGCGAAAGCGGGAATGCGCCGTGCGGCCATTTACCCTCACGCACGAAGCGGTCCGCCTGCGGAAGCTGCCGCAGCGTCGCGAGCAACAGCCCGAGCGCGAGGTCCGCGACCTCATCGTCGAGCACACCCGGCGTATTGGTGACGATTACGCCACGCTCCGCCGCCGCTACCGCATCGATACTATCGTAGCCGACGCCAAAGCCGGCGATGATCTCCAGCGCGGGCAGCTTGTCCATCAGCGCGCCGTCGATCCGCCCCGCCAGCGTGTTCGCGGCAAACCCGCGTACGCGCTGTCCCGCATCGGCGAAGAAGCGATCCTGATCCTCGATCTGCCAGAGCTTGTGAACGGTGAATGCCGCTTCCAGCGCGGCGGTCACGGTGTCGGGCATCGGCCCGCCGATGATGATTTCAGGTTGCATGATGGCGCTCTTCAGAAGGTTCAGTAACGTCCCCACGTAAAGCGCGAGGAAAGTGCATAGTTCCAGACCGCACCCACCAGCACCCCAAGCAGAGCCGCAGTCGCCCACGTGCCCTCGCGGGCTTCGTGGAGAAACCCGGCGACACCAACGTTGGCGACCAGGCCGACACTGCAGACGACGCAGAACGAAACCCAGCCGTCCAGCAGGTGCCGCCAGCCGCGCAGGCGCCGGTCGCGATAGGTCAGCGCATTGTTGAGAAAGAAGTTCACCGTCATCGCCACCACGGCGGCGATCACCTGCCCGAGCAGGAAGGCACGGTCGCCCCAGCCGAGCAGGATCGGCGTCAACACGCCCATATGCACGCCCACTCCGATCAACCCGATCGCGGAGAACATCGCGAACCGCACCGGCACGATCCTGCCGAACATGCGATCGTACAACGCGATTAGGAATTCGAGTGCGACGACATGGTCGAGCTTGCTCTCACCCTCGGTGCGGATGCGGAAGGTGTAAGGCAATTCGACGAACTTCAGCGGGCGCGGCGATCCAGTCATGATGTCGAGCAGGATCTTGAAGCCGATCGCGGCAAGATGCGGCGTGAGATCACGTACAATCCCCGCCCGGATCATGAAGAAGCCACTCATCGGATCGCTAAGGTCCGCTTTTAGAACATGCCGCGAAAGCCTTGTTGCGAAAGCGGATTTTGCCACACGGTCACGGTCCCAGTCACCGGTACCGCCGCCGTTCACGAAACGCGAGCCGATCGCCACGTCGATGCCGGCGTCCGCGTTCAGCGCTTCGACCATCGCGGGGAGGATCGTTTCGTCGTGCTGAAGGTCGCCATCGATCACCGCGACCAGGGGTGCGGCGGTAGCGCACATCCCCTCGATACAGGCCGAAGACAGACCGCGTCGCCCGATCCGCTGGATGACGCGGACGCGTGGGTCGACCCGCCCGATCGCACGGGCGGCATCCGCCGTCCCATCCGGGCTGTCATCATCGACGAAGATCGCCTCCCAAGCGCGCCCGGCGAGCGCCGCATCGAGCCGCGCCACCAGTATCGGAACGTTGCGGACCTCGTTGAAGGTCGGGATGACGACGGCAACGTCGAGCGTCTGGCTCACACCAATGCTGCCAGCACCGCGTCTCCCATCTCGCTGGTCGTCATGGTGCCGCCAAGATCGGGAGTGCGGGCGCCACCGACCAACGCCGCCGACACCGCCGCTTCGACGCGCAACGCCGCCGCCTCATCGTCCAACGAGTGGCGCAGCAGCATCGCCGCCGACAGGATCGCGGCGCACGGGTTCGCTTTGCCCTGCCCCGCGATGTCCGGCGCGGAACCGTGGATCGGCTCGTACAGGCCATTGTCACCGCTCCACGCGCGCAGCGACGCGGAGGGCAGCATACCGATCGAGCCGGCGCACATGCTCGCCTGATCGGACAGGATATCGCCGAACAGATTGCCCGTGACCATCACGTCGAACTGGCCCGGATTGCGAACCAACTGCATCGCGGCGTTATCGACGTACATGTGCGTAAGCGTAACCTCCGGATAGTCCGCGCTCATCGCCGTCACCACGTCACGCCACAGCTGCGAGGTTTCCAGCACATTGGCCTTGTCGATCGAATGCAGCGTGCCCTTTCGCCGCTTCGCCATCTCGAACCCTACGGTGGCGATACGGCGCACCTCGGCTTCATTATAGGACATGATATCATAGCCTTCACGCGTACCGTTCGCAGCGGTTCTGAAGCCCTTCTCGCCGAAATAGACATCGCCGTTCAACTCACGCAGGATCACCATGTCGATCTGGCGAGCGACTTCCGGGCGAAGCGCGGAGGCATCCTCAAGCCCGGGGAACAGCGTGGCGGGGCGCAGGTTGGCAAACAGGCCGAGCGCAGCGCGCAGGCCGAGGATCGCCTGTTCGGGGCGAAGCGCCCGCTCCAGCGCGTCACAGCGGGGATCGCCGACCGCGCCGAACAGGATGGCATCGGCACGCCGCGCTACATCCAGCGTTTGCGGTGGCAGCGGGTGCCCGGCCGCAAAATACGCAGCGCCGCCGACGAGTGCCTCCTCAAACGCGAGATCGAGATCGAGCGCTTCGAGGACCCGGCGCGCCTGCGCGGTGACTTCGGGGCCGATGCCGTCGCCGGCGAGGATCGCGATCGTCTTCACATGAGTTCCGTTCAGGCTGGAGCTGTTTGCGGCCACGCTCTTGCCGCTGCCACGCGTATCACGCAACCGCCCTTTTCAGCCTGCCCACCAAGCGGTTTCGGGCGTCCCGCGGATCGGTGCGCGTGTCGGCCAGAATATCGCGGTCGAGGAAATGGCCGGTGATGCGCAGGGCGGCAAGGATGTCGACCCAGTCTGCATCGCCGCCGCTCAGCAACGCAGACGGCAGCGGGAACAGCCTGCCTTCGTAGCCGAATGCAGCGCCCCGGCTCACCGCGCCGCCGCTTTTCGGGCTGACGAACGCGAGGTCTTCGCTCGCCCCGCTCGCCACGCATACGCCGAGATCGAGCCCGAAGCCGAGTTCGGCAAGCAGCAGCAATTCGTACCGTGCCAGCGCCAGCGCCCAGCCGCGCGCAGCCGGCGCCGCCGCGATCGCGCCGATCACCCCGCCAAGCGCGGCATGGAGCCGGGGATAGGGTTGCGCCTCCGGCAGCGCAGTCGCAGTGAGCGCCGTCACCCATTCGAGCGCCGCCGCCGGCAGCGGCTCGGCATGCGAAGCGGCGTGACTCTCAATCAACTCCACCGATAGCTGCGCGAGCTGATCGGGGGCACGGGCGCGCCATTCACCGAGGACGAGGTTGCCGGGTTGCAGGATCGGCCTGAGCCGCCGGGAGCGGCCACCCCGGACGTAGCCGGGTTGGAGGCCGTGGTCGGCGGTCAGCGCACGCACCACGGCGCCATGCTCGCCATGGTGGCGGACGGCGAGGACGATGGCTTCGGCGCGGAACTGCATCGCGCCGTTCTATATACAGAAGGCCGCCGCGCGGAAACGCGCGGCGGCCCTCGTGCATCATCGAACCTAGATCAGCTGCCGCAGAGGCACTCGACCTTGGGCTTGGGGTGCCATTTCGGCTTCGGGTGCCACTTCCGCACCGGTCGCCACGCCTTGCGTGCGACATAGCGGGTCTTTGTGGTCTCGACATATTCGGTCGTGGTCGTCGTCACCGACGGAGCCGTCTGCACGGTCACGGTGGTGGTGGTCGCACCGGGGTAGTAATATCCGTTGGCGTAATAGCCGCCCGACGAATAGGTCGTCACGCCGCTGCCGCCCGACACCGGCGGAGGCCCGCCATAGGCCGGACCACCAACAGGCGCGGGATAGGACGCGCCAGCGCCATAGCTGCTTTCGCTCTGATAGCTCTCGTCGTAGCCGCCGTCATAGGCATTGTCGTAGCGATCCCAATCGACGCCGCCGACATAATCCCGCACCCGGCCCGAGCCATCGACCAGCACCGCATCGTCGTAATAACGGCTCCAGTTGTAGCCGTACGGCGGCGGCGCGAGGCCATAAAGCCCGTAGTCGCTGATGAAGAAATCAGGCGTGAACCAGTAGCCGGGCAGACGCCAGCCGCGCGACGGATGACGATACGCGTTCCAGCCGCCCGGTGCGTTCCAGCCACCCGACCAGCGACCGCCGGACCGCGCGCCCCAGCGCGAACCGCCGCCGACATGACCACCACCGTTCCAGTTGCCCGGGCGACCGCCGTTATAGCTGCCGCTACCGTTCCAGCCGCCAGGCCGCCCGGCACCGTTCCAGTCGACCTGTCCACCGCCATGCGGCTGGCCGCTCCAATGTTGCTGGCCGCCAGCATTGCCGTTCCAGCCCGGCTGCCCGCCATTCCCGTTCCAGTGCGGACGCGCACCGCCACCGTGGCTGTTCCAGCCACCCTGCCCGCCGCCGTTCAAATGCCCTTGCTGCGGGGCAGGAGCCTGCATCGTCGGGCGCGGCGCGCCGCCGCCCATCGCCGGCATCTGCCCCGCCATCGGGTGGCTCGGCATACCCTGCATGCCGCCGGTGCGTTGCGCATCGGCGGGCGTCGCAACAGCGGCGCCGATCAGGGCCAGCGCGGTGATGGTATGGTTTCGCATGCTCAAGATAGACACTCCCGTTCAGGACGCCGCAAACCCCGCGCACCGTCGATTGATTAACGTACCAATTACCAAATCGGTGCCTTTTCCACCAGCAGGCCCCTTGGTTAAGGACTGTGCCGAAAAGGGATCGGCGATCAGCCGGCGAGACGCGGCGCAATTAGCCTGACGAGCGCCTCACACCCTGCCGCGTCCCCTGCATCGAAGCGGGACGGCACGGGACTGTCGAGGTCGAGCACACCGATCAGCCGGCCCTGATCCACGATCGGCACCACCAGTTCGGAGCGGCTCGCCGCATCGCAGGCGATGTGCCCGGGGAACGCGTGCACATCGGCAACCCGTTGCGTTTCCAGCGTTTGTGCCGCCGCGCCGCACACGCCCTTGCCAACGGGAATGCGGATACACGCAACCTTGCCCTGAAACGGCCCGAGGACCAGTTCGTCCCCGACCAGCCGGTAGAAACCGGCCCAGTTGAGATCAGGCAGATACTCCCACAGCAACGCCGCCATGTTCGCCATGTTGGCGATCGGGTCGGTCTCGTCGATGGTCAGCGCATCGAGCGCAGCGGCAAGGTCGCGATACAATTCGGTCTTCGACGTGGCGTCGATATCAAAGGCGTACATGGCGGAAGGCTCCGAGTCGTTGGCGCGCTATGTCGGGTCGGCTGGGCTCGGCATCAATATGGCGGCGCCTGCCGTGCGCGTTGCGTCCGCGCCGCCTCGGTCCACCAGGCGAGATCGTCGGCGAAGCGCGGAAATGCCCGCGCGACCGCGGCGCCGCCCTCCCCGGTCGGCGCGCCTTCGGCATCGAACGCGCCGCCGATCCCGCCTACGGCGAGCGTACTGGAGACGACTACCATCCCCATCTCCGAAAGGATGCCGTGCCACGCCGTGCCCGCCCGCACGCCAGCCGCGCGCCCGGCGGAATAGCTGGCGATCGCGGCGGGCCGCCAGAACCACTCCTCCAGGAAATGGTCGGTCAGGTTCTTAAGGCCGGGCTGAACGCCCCAATTATACTCCCCCGTCACGAACACGAATGCGTCCGCCGTGCGGATCTTGCCGGCTAGCGCCTCCAGCCGCTCCGGCGCGGTGCCGGGCGGATACTCCTTGTACATGCGGTCGAGGATCGGCAGGTCGACCGCCTTGGCATCGATCAGTTCGGCATCTGCGCCACGTGCGGCGAACGCCTCCACGAGATACCGCGCGAGTTTGATGCCCTGACGGTCGGCGCGATACGATCCGTAGAAGATCAGGACACGGTCGCTCATGGCTGCGCCGGGATGGGGAAATTCGGCATCGACACCTTTCTGGAGTTCGGATGGTTCGGTACGACGTCGCGATATCGAACGGAGGCCGCCATGACCAGTTGCCAACATAGCATGACCATCAACGACGTGACGCCCAGCGCGAAAGGCTGCGAGGAATGTCTGAAGACCGGCGACGTGTGGCTGCACCTGCGGCTGTGTCGCGCCTGCGGGCATGTCGGCTGCTGCGATCAATCGCCGAACCGGCACGCCACCGCGCATTACCACGCCTCGCACCACCCGATCATCGAAGGCTATGATCCGCCCGAAGGCTGGGGCTGGTGCTATGTCGACGCGGTGGAGATCGACTTGCCCGATCAGACCCCACAGCGCGGCCCGATCCCGCGCTTTTACTGAACGGCGCGCCACGACCGGGAGCGGTTGCGACCCCGGTGCGTTCGCAGCGGTGGATGCCGGCCGAGCCGGCCAAACGCAGTATCAGGAACCGGACGATCATGAGCGGCCCCAAACTCTTCGAGCCCGTCACCGTAGGCGGCCTTTCCCTTGCCAACCGCATCATCATCGCACCGATGTGCCAGTATTCCGCGGTCGGCGGCTGCATGAACGACTGGCACCTCATCCATCTCGGCCAACTTGCGCTGTCCGGCGCGGCGCTGTTGACCATCGAAGCGGCCGCTGTCGTGCCGGAGGGGCGCATCACCTATGCCGATGTCGGGCTATGGGGTGAGGCCACCGAAGCAGCGATGGCGCGGACGCTGGAGAGCGTGCGCCGCCATTCCGACATGCCGGTCGCCATCCAGCTCTCCCACGCCGGTCGCAAAGCCTCGACCGATCTGCCGTGGGCCGGCGGCAAGCAGATCGCGCCCGGCGCCGAGAACGGCTGGCAGACCTTCGCACCCTCGCCAGTGGCGTTCGCCGCCAGTGACACTCCACCGCAGGCACTTGGCCTCGACGATCTCAAGCGACTGCGCGACGCTTTCGCGGCAGCGGCCAAGCGTGCGGCGCGGATCGGCATCGACGCGGTGCAGTTGCACGGCGCGCACGGATACCTCCTCCACCAGTTCCTCTCGCCGCTGTCGAACCAGCGCGAGGACGATTATGGCGGCACGCTGGAAAACCGCATGCGCTTCCCGCTCGAAGTGTTCGACGCGGTGCGGGAGGCGTTCCCCGCCGACAAGCCGGTGACGATGCGCGTTTCCGGCACCGACTGGGTCTCGGACGGCTGGGACATCGAGCAGACCGTCGCCTTCGCGCAGGCGCTGGAGGCGCGTGGCTGCGCCGCCATCCACGTATCGAGCGGCGGACTCGACCCGCGCCAGGCGATCCCGGCCGGCCCCAGCTATCAGGTGCCGCTCGCCCGCGCGGTGAAACAGGCGACCGGTCTGCCCGTGGTCGCGGTCGGCCTCATCACCGAACCAGAGCAGGCGGAGGCGATCGTCGCCACCGGCGACGCGGATATGATCGCGCTCGCCCGCACCATTCTCTACGATCCGCGCTGGCCGTGGCACGCCGCCGCCGCGCTCGGCGCGACGGTGACCGCACCGAACCAATACCTCCGCTCGCAACCCCGCCAGTATCGCGATCTGCTGAAGGGGCGCGGCTGATCTCCGCTGCCTATGGCACCACGCCGAGCTTTGCGTAATCCTGCTCGATCGTCGGGGATAGCAGGTGCGCCGCGGTCAGATCCGAGGTACTGCCTTTCACGTCACCCATCCGCTTGTGGACCACGCCGCGCATGAACAGGCTGGCGGCGAGATCAGGGTCGAGATCGAGCGCCGCATTCAGGTCCGTAAGCGCATTGTCGAGTTGATTGAGCCGGAAGTAGATCATCGCCCGGCTGTCGAGCGCGGCAGTAGCGGAATCGCCGAGTTCGATCGCGCGCGTGCAATCCTTCAACGCCGTGTCGAGCGCGGTGTTAAGGATGCCCTTTACCCAGCACCGCGCGTTCAGCAGGTTCGGGTTTCCGGGGCTCGCGCTCACCGCGCCGTCGATCGTGGTGATCGCCTCGTCCTTCTTTCCGCCACGCGCCAGCACCTCGGCCTTCGCGGCGAGGAAGTCGTTCTTCTGCTTGCCGCCCGCTCCGATCCGCTCGTCGAGCATCGCCAGCGCAGCATCCAGCTCGCCACGATCTGCGTTGAGCCTCGCCATCTGATCGGCGGCGTTTGAACCCGGATCGAGCTTCAGCGCCTCGCCAAGATCGGCAACGGCCTTCACGCGGTCGCCAAGCGCCGCCTCAATCCGCGCCCGAGAGACAAAGCTGTCGGCGGACGGATCGAGCGCAATCGCCCTGGTCAGATCGCCGATCGCCTCTTTGCGTGCGTAGATCTTCTCGTGGAACCAGGCGAGATCGGTGAGCGCCTCGGCCTTGTCGGGCCGCGCGGCCACATCGGCGGCGTACAAAGCAAGCAGAGCGTCGAAACGATGCGCGCGCTTATCCGCGTCGATAACCTGCCACGACGCCGGATACCCACTCGGCGCCGCCACCCGTAACACGCGCGACTTGGCCTGGGTCAGTCGCGCACGCGCGGCGGCGATGTCCGCCACCGCGATCTCCGTACGGGTGCCGCGAACCCGGTCTTCCACCGTCAGCGTATCGCCCGCCAACCGGGTCGTCCGATCGATCCGTACCCCCGCCAGCGTCTCGGATATCGTCTGATCGCCGTCGAGCGTGAAGCCCGCACCCGCTTCGGGAAGCGTGATGGTGGTACGGAGCAGGAGGTTGCCGTCACTCCCCGCCAGCACCGGGATGTTCCGCCACGCCGCGCGTGCACGATCGGGCTCGAAGGTGATGCCGGTGACGCTCTTGTCGAGCGTCGCGCGATACCGTTCCTCCTCCCGGTTCCAGTCCGGATACGCGATGCCGGTCGCCGCCAGGGTGAACTCGCCGGTCGCTTCGTCATAGTTCAGCGCGCGGGTAACAACCTTGCCGCTTCCGTAATATCCGCTGAGTTGCTGCGTCGCGAAGGTATCGAGATCGTCCTTGCTGGCCTGCTGGCTTGCCGCGCGGATCATCTGCGCGATCGGCCCGCGATACACCGCGCTCATCTTGAACGATGCCGGCATGCCGACCCCGGCCCGCTCGTCGAGGGCAAGGTCGACGCGAACATCCGGGCGTGCAGGCGGACGATAGGCGATGTTGAGCAGTGCGGCACCTTCACCGCGCACCGGCAGCACCCAGCCGAACGGCGGCGTATCATGGATATCGGTCAGACGTGCGCCGCTGCTCGTGCCATCCAGCCACAGCGATTCGCCTGCGATCGTCGCGTGGACGATAACGTGATCGAACGCGCCCGGCAGCGGAAGATGATCCGGCACCATGTCACCCAACTGACTGTTGGCGAGGACCGGCTCCGCCGTGATGTCGAGTGCACGCAGCAGCGCGATCAGCAGCAGCGTCTTGGCCTTGCAGTCACCGTAGCGTGCCGACCAGGTCTGCGCCGGGGTCTGCGGAACGTAATTGCCGCCCTCCATGCCGCGAAACAGGTAGCGCACCTTGCCCTGAACAAGCTCCAGCGCGAGTTCCGCACGCTTGGTCGGGTCGGTCTCCGTCGCCTTAATGCGCGCGACCTCCGCCGCCAGCGGGCTGCCGGCGGCGATCAGACCCTCCGTCCGGTACAATGGCGCCATCGCCTTCGACACGTCCTGCCAGTCGGCGAAATTCGTCGCCTCGATCAGGCGCTGCGCGCGGTACCGAAGCGGCGCGTCGGCCGGCATGTCCGGCTGCTTGGCGAGCGGCATCGCGATCTCGACCTGATGCCAGCCGCCGACGTCGCTCACCTGCGGCGTCGCACCGACGGCGGTGGTCTTCCACGTCATCTTGTCGCCCTGCGGCCACAACATCCGCACCCGCGCGAACTGGATCCGGAAGGGGTCGGCCAGCACACCGTTGATAGCCTGCACATGCCCGCCAAGCGCGCCGTCCTTCTGCGTGATCGAGATGGCGACGTGCAGCACGTCGCCGACGCGCAGCCCCTCGACCGGCATCGTCGCCGTCAGCATCCCGTTGAGCATCCGCTGCTCAAGCCCCTCTTCCCGCCGCAGCACCGAGAACGGGTCGCGTCCGGCGATCAGGTCGATATGCTCCTTGCCGCGGATGATCTCGACCTTGTGGATGATGAGGTCGCCCTTGTCGGGTTGCCACGGCAGCTTGATCGTACCGATCGCGTCGAGCACCTGCGGCGAGGCGGCGCGCGTTGCAGTCTCGACATAGCCCCAGACCTGACCGTCTTTCAGCCGCTGTTGCGTGTCCATCGACAGCACCACCGGATCACTGTCCTTGATCGTGGTCGCGTCGATCGTCGGCGCCGGCTTCACCCAGTCCGGCACCGGTGCGTAGAGCGGCTTGTCGCTCGCCTGCGCCGCCCCGCCGGCCGACGCCAGCAGAACGAAGATCAACCGACGCATCATGATATTACCCCCAGTTACCCCACGCGTATCGTAGCGTGGCGCGGTTTACCGGCAAGCATGATCCCGTGCAGAAACCATCATTTCGTGTGGAAGAAATCGTAGAGCGATTGCGCCATCGCCTTCGACACGCCCGGCGCCTTCTGGAGATCCTCCAGACTTGCGCCGCGCACCGCGCGCGCCGTGCCGAAATGCATCAGCAGCGCCTTCTTGCGCGCCGGGCCGATGCCCGGCACCTCGTCGAGCGGGCTGGTGACGATCGCCTTGCTGCGCTTCGCTCGGTGCGCGCCGATCACGAAGCGGTGAACCTCGTCTCGCAGCCGCTGCAGGTAGAACAGCACCGGCGCGTTGACCGGCAACTGGAACTCGCGCCCACCGAGCATGTGGAACACCTCGCGCCCGTCACGGCCATGGTGCGGCCCCTTGGCGATCCCGACCAGGCACACGTCCTCGATCCCCAGATCCTCCAGCACCTCGCGCGCGGCGTTGAGTTGGCCCTTGCCGCCGTCGATCAGAACGAGATCAGGCCAATCGCCACCGTCGCGATCGGGGTCCTCGTTCTGGGCGCGCGCAAAACGCCGCTGGAAGACCTCACGCATCATCGCGAAATCGTCGTTGGTGGCGGCCTGTTTGATGTTGAACTTGCGATACTGGCCCTTGCGGAAGCCCTCCGGGCCGGCGACCACCATCGCGCCGAGCGCGGCCGTGCCCTGAATGTGGCTGTTGTCGTAAACCTCGATCCGGTCGGGCGGCTCGCCCAGACCGAACAGATCCGCCACTTCGCGCAGCAGCTTCGCCTGCGTCGTGCTTTCGGCGAGACGACGGTCAAGCGCCTCCTCGGCGTTGCGTTTGGCCTGATCGAGCAGCCGCCGCCGCGTGCCCCGCTGTGGCACCGACAGCTCCACTTTGCGTCCCGCCTGCGCCGCCATTACCTCGGCAAGCAACTCGGCTTCCGGCAAGTCGCGATCGACGAACACCGTCTTGGCGGGCGGCACCTCCTCATAGAATTGGGTGAGGAAGCTCGTCAGTACCTCATCCTCGGGCACGTCGGCGGTGTGCGCGGGGAAGAAGCTGCGGTGGCCCCAGTTCTGGCCGCCCCGAATGAAGAACGCCTGGATGCCGATCACGCCCTGCTTGCATGCCATCGCGAAGATATCGGCGTCGCCCACGCCTTCCGCATTGATAGCCTGGCTGCCCTGGATGAAGGTGAGCGCACGCAACCGGTCCCGCAGGATCGTCGCCAGCTCGAAATCCATCGCCTCGGCCGCAACCTGCATCTGCGCACCCAGCTTGGCCTGAACCTCCGTCGATTTGCCGCCAAGGAACGCCTTGGCATCCGCGACCAGTTCCAGATACGCGTCCTGCTCGATCCGTCCGACGCACGGCGCCGAGCAGCGCTTGATCTGGTAGAGCAAGCACGGTCGGTCGCGCGTCTTGAAGAAGGTGTCGGTGCACGACCGCAGCAGGAACAGTTTTTGCAACGCGTTCAGGGTGGTGTTGACCGAACCCGCGCTGGCGAACGGGCCGTAATAGTCGCCCTTCATCTTCCGCGCCCCGCGATGCTTCTGGATGCGCGGATAATCATGATCCGCGCGCAACAGGATGAACGGGAACGATTTATCGTCGCGCAGCAGCACGTTGTACGGCGGTCGATAGCGTTTGATGAGCTGCGCCTCGAGCAGCAGCGCTTCCGCCTCGTTGTTGGTCGTGACGATCGTCATCGACCGCGTTTGGGCAACCATGCGCTGCAACCGCTTCGACAGGCGGTCGATCTGCGTGTAGTTGGTGACCCGGTTCTTGAGCGCCTTGGCCTTGCCGACATACAGCACGTCGCCGCGCGCGTCCTGCATCCGGTACACGCCGGGGCGAACCGGCAGTGTTTTCAACACGTTGCGGATTGCCGCTACGCCGGTTTCGAGATCCGGCGCGTCGGTGCCACGAACGGCGTAGGTCGACTTCTCTTCGTTGAAACGATCGGGGGCATTTGGCACAGACATGATGCCGATGATCTAGGCGCGGCGGACCCGCGAAACCAGTGCATCATAGGGCTCGCGCAAGCGAAGTTTTGCGCAAAGCGGCCCTGCGTCGCGGCGAGCCTGGAAACCCCGAGCCAGCGCACGCGGAATACGGCGCGCTTTGCGAAAATCGCATGGCCCGACAATGGCAAAGACCGTCGGGAGCGAGGCTAATCGACTTTCACGACAGGAGAACTGTGCACGGCATACGGCAGCTCCGCGTCGGGCGCCTGACCTGAGCGCGTCGCGCCTGCGCGATACGATGGGAGTTGCGCGTATCAGAGATATCCGCCCGATCCTCTCCCCGCAATTAGGTCGGAGACAAGCAAGCAGGCGCGATACACGCGCGGCGCTTCCGCTAACCGCGCCAGATCAACCGATCAGTTAAGACGCCCAAGCCCAGCGATGGTGCGGTTTACCAGCGCCTTGTCAGCGTCGGCGCCGTGCCGCTCGGCGAGGATCGTCGCCGCAGCGCGGGTCGCCGCATCGGCGGCGATCGAGCGGACTTCGGCGATCGCACCACGTTCTGCGGCGGCGATCTTGTCCTCCGCCATCTGCTGACGACGCTGAACCAATTCGGCCGCGTCATTTTCAGCCTTGGCAAGCAGCGCCTTGGCTTCGGCATGCGCGTGCGCAACGATCGCGGCGGCGTCGCCCTCGCTTGCGGCATTGCGCGCCTTGGCCTGCGCGAGTGCGGCTTCCGCCTCGGCGCGCAGCTTGGCGGCTTCGTCGAGTTGAACCTTGATGGTGGCGATGCGCGCGTCGAGCATGTTCGCGATCGCCTTCGGCACCTTTGCGGCGATGATGATCGCTACGACCACCAGCATCGACAAGGCGACGAACATCGGCGGCGTCACGCCGAAGAAGTTCAGTTCATGGTGCAGTTCCACGGTACCCGTCCGCGTCGCCATGATGGGATGCCCTTCAGCCATGTGCCAGTTCCGCCTTAACCTGGCTTTCGATTGTTGCGCGATCGACCGACACGCCCGACAGTTTGGCGAGGATCGACTCCACCGCTTCCACCGTCGTCGTTTCGATCTCCGCGATCGCGGTCTGCTTCGACGCCGCGACCGCACGGGTCGCTTGCGCCAGCCGCTCCGCCGCCGCCGCATCGCCCGCCTTCAGCGCGGTTTCGGCGTGCGCGGTGGCAGTCGCCTTCGCCTCGGCCACCGCCTTGGCGGCTTGCGACCGGGCGGCGTCGAGGCCCGCTTGATAGCGCTCCTCGTCGGCGCGCGCGGTATCCCGCGCGGCCGCCGCCGCGGCGAGGTCGCCCGAGACACGCGCGTTACGATCGTCGATCGTCCGCTCAATCTTGGGGACCATCGCCTTGCCGATCCCGAAGTAGATCAGCGCGAATACGATCGCGAGCCAGAAAAGCTGCGAGGCGTAGATCTCGGTGATCTGGGATAGCTGCGGCATGGCGGTCTCTCTTCGCTTACTTGACGACGAAGAGGATGAGGATCGCGACGACGAACGCGATCAGGCCGAGCAGCTCCGAAGCCGCGAAGCCGATGAACAGGCGGCCCTGCTGGCCGTCTGCCGCGCCCGGATTGCGCAGCGCGCCTTCGAGGAACGAGCCGAACACGTTGCCCACGCCGAGCGCGGCAAGGCCGACGCCGATCGCTGCGAGGCCGGCACCGATGTACATTGCGCCAAGATCAGTCATGATAAACTCCCTGAGAAATACGTAAGGTCACTGGATCAGACTTAGTGCAGATGCACCGCGTCGTGAAGGTAAAGCGAGGTCAGCAGCGCGAACACATAGGCCTGGATTGCGCAGACCAGCAGTTCGAGCGCGCTGACGCCGACGATCATGATAAAGCTTAGGATCGCCACCAGCGGGCCGAGCGCGCCACCTGCGTTGAGGCCCTGCACCACGAAGCTGCCGAACACCTCGAGCAGGATGTGTCCTGCCGTCATCGCGACGAACAGTCGCAGGCCGAGGCTGAACGGGCGCACCATGAATGAGACGAACTCGACCGGGATGATGATCGGCATCAGCCATGCCGGCGCGCCGTGTGGCACGAACAGCGAGAAGAACTTCAGGCCGTGCTTCGCGAAACCGACCACCAGCACGATGCCGAACGAGAAGAACGCGAGGATCGCCGTGACCGTAATGTGGCTCGTCACCGCGAAGGTGTGCAGACCGGGCACGATCGCCAGCGGCAACACGCCGACCAGGTTCGACAGCAGGATGAAGAAGAACAGCGAGAAGATGTACGGCGCGAACTTCTTTCCGCCCTTGCCGATGCTGGTGTCGACCATATTGTCGACGAAGCCGACCATCATCTCGACCATCACCTGCCAGCGGCCGGGGATGAGCTGACGCTTCAGCCCGCCGCTGACCAGCACCGCCAGCAGCGCGCCGACGACGACCATGAACAGCGCCGAATTGGTGAACGAAATGTCGAAGGCGCCAAGATGGATCGGCCGCGTCAAAGGCGCGACGTGGAACTGCTCCATCGGGTCGATTCTGCCGGCGCTCATTCGGCGCGCTCCTTCGAAATGCGGTAGATGTTGCGGAAAGCGACGATGATGCTGAGCGTGATGAGGATCAGCAGCGCCCAGGGGGACGTACCGAGCCAGTGATCGATCGCATAGCCGAGGATGCCACCACCGAGCGGCGCGCCGATCAGTTCCATCAGCACGCGCGAGCCTTGCGCGTATCCCTTCGGCTGCGGCTTGACCGGCTTCGCGCCACGCGCCTCGTCAGCCGCCTTCGCTTGCGCGATACGGTGATCAAGATCGTCGTTGTGACGAAGTTCGGCCAACACCCAAGCACCCCGATAAGAAAACGCCGCCGCGCGATGCGCGACGACGAAAACATGGAGCGTCGCCCCCGTTGCCGGTGCGTTTAGAAAAGGGGTGCAGCCAAGTCAACCGCAACAGCAGCTTGCGCAAACCGGGCGATTTCGCGGCATTGCGCCGACGTTAACCGGAAGTGGCGGCGAAGTTTACCTGTGTTAGCGCTGGCAGCGCCGCACCGGGTTTCCGCCACAGTTCAGACACAACGCGAATCGCGTTCCGGGGCGGCGGCGGTGCGAGTCGCCCAGGTGCCGCCGGGTGTCTTGTACTTTTCGCCGGGCGAGGTCGCGGCGATCAAACGGCAGCCGGAGGTGAACGCCATCTGCTCGACGGTGGCGCCAGCCGCCGCGCTCTCAGTGTATTTGGCCTTGCGCTGGATGTTGATGCTGCTGACCAGCGCGCGCAGTTCCGCCGAGCCGCCGCCGACCACGCCGAGATAGCCATCGGGCTGCTCGCCGATCTGTCCGGCCGAGCGCGCCGCCTGATAGGCGGGATCGCGCTGCGCGAGCGCTGGGGTTGCCACGGCGAGCGATGCGGCGATCAGGACGATGCTACGAACGGTGTTCATCAGAAAATCCCCGGGTTCGACTGAATCAACGACTTCGCTTCGCCATCGAGACGATAGACGACCTCCTGCGTCACGTTGATGTTGAGATTGATGACGATCGGCTTGTCCGGCGCGGTGACGTTGACGCACGCGGCGGTCAACATCGGCGCCAGCATACCGGCGATCATCAGGGTTCTCGTCATCGGGTGACTCGTCGGTCTCCGCATCAGCTTCGTCAATCCTGTTTCGGTCATGGCACGGTCTCGCTTGCGGGAGGCTGAACGGATGGCGGTTGCGCGGCCTTCTTCTGCTGCTCGATCAGCGCGGGCAGGTTGCGTTCGATCAGCCGCTTGGGATCGTAGAACGACTGCGCCGAATCGATGAGCTGGCGGAAGGGCGCGCGGATCGTGACGTTGAAGACCAGCGGCAGTTTCTGGAGCCGGTCGAACAGGAAATTGCGCTTGGCGCCCTTGCCCTGCCCGACCCCCGCGAACTTCACCTCGGTCAGCATCTCGCCCGCGAGCGGCCCGTTCATCACGATGCCGAGGCTGCGGTAGCGCAGCGACTTCAGCGCCTGGAACGCGAAATTGCCCCAGGTGCCGAGATCCTTCTGGCTGATCTCGCCGACATAGGCGATCGTGCCGCCCTTATCCTGCACGGTCAGCCGCCCGTTCTCGATCCGCCCGCCGGTCGCGTCGAAGATCATCGGCAGCACGCCATCGAAGCTGCCGGTCGCGTCGAGGTTCTTGAAATCGAACTGCTGGAGGAACTGCGCGGCATCCATGCCGGTCACGCGGAAGGTCATGTGCCGTTCGACAGGCTGCGAAAAGTCAAGGAGCGTCGGCTCGAGCACCAGCGCGCCGCCCGCAAACGGCCAGCGCCCGTCTTCCACCATCACCCGCGTGCCGGCGAGCAGTTGCAGGCGGATCGTGCCGTCGTTCACCGGCACGCCGGGGTTGATCGTCTTGACGGTCACGATCTGCGCCGGCGCGCTTTCCAGCGCGAGCAGATCGGTGAAGCGGATCGTTCCCGCGATGCCGGTCACCGGGCCGAACGCGGCGGCGAGGTTCATGCCGTCGGTGGAGAACAGCCCGTCGCTCGACACGTCCGCCGTGTTCCAGCGGATATGCCCCTCGCCCTTCACGGTGCCCGCTACGTCGGCGATCACGCCGAAGGTGAGCGGGGTCAGCGCATCGGGCTGAAACGCCTTGCCGAAGGTGATGCCGGGCACCGCCAGATCGGCGTGACCCGAGGCATCGCCAAGATCGTGGATGATGCTGACGTCGGCGACTTTGACCTGCTTGATCGGCTCGACCAAAGCGCCGGTGGTGGTGATCCGCCCGCCCGCCAGCGTCAGCGTAACCGCCTGGGCGGCAAGTGGCTTGAAGCGCGGGACCGACGCCGTATCGCCCACCGTCAGCCCACCATCCACCGCGAGCTTGCCGTTGGCGAAGCGCCAGTGGCCGTCCGCTGCGGACAGCGCGAGCGGAACGTTGGCGATCTGCCCGCCCCCGCCTGCGAAACTGCCGCCCACGCCGCCACCCGCCACGCCGCCTTCGACACGCGCGAAGTCGAGCCGGGTCTGGCGCTCGGCCGGTCCGATCCGCGCCGAGACGCCGGCCAGCGCGAAGCCGGTCCGGCCAAGCCGAACCTCGCCCCCTGACACGGCGAGCGACAGTGGCGATCCGCCAAGCGCGCCGCGCAGCACCGCCGCCGATAGTCGCGCACCACCGCCGAGTTGCCCGCCGGCCAGCGTCACCAGCCCCGTTCCGGTCGGGCACACGGTCAGCTTGGCGGGATTGAGCGTAAGGCCGGACACCGCCACCCGCTGAACGCCAAGCGGCGTGCAGGACGGATTGACGATCACCCGGTCGCGCCCGTTCCAGTAAAGCGACAGCGGTGCGGTCAATCCCTCCACCCGCCCACCCGACAGCGGCCCGGACAACGCAATGCGCGTCTCGACATGCGTGTTGCCGCCCGGTGTCGCGGAGAACCGCACCGGCGCGAGCGCTAGCCTCGCGCCGCCGGTCGCATAGGGGGCAACGGTCGCGGTCCCGGTCACCGCCGCGCCCGGCGCCGCCTGCGCGAGCACGATCCGTGTGTCTGGAAACCCACCACCGGCCAGCGTCGCGCTGCCGTCGATCAGCGCCCCCCGCCCCGGCCAGCCATAGGCGATCCCCTTGCCGCCCGACACAGCCAGCCGCGCACCGGATGCGCTCTGCACGGTGAGCCGCGACAGCGCGACGCGTCCGGTCGCGCCGTTCAACACCGCTGCAACCTCCGCTTCGCCGTTCATCGAATGCAGCGCGGCGTCTCCTGCACGCGCCAAGGCAGCGATGATCGGGCCGATCGGCGTGCGCGCACCGGGCTGGCGATATGCGGCAAGCCGGCGGCGCAACGCGTCATCGGCGGCGATGCCGTTGCCGCGTACCGTCCCTGCCACTCGGCTCTGCGCGCCCGCGACGGCGAACCGCCCCGCGAACCCTAACGTATGTGCGGTCGCGCCGGGCATCACAGCAACCCCGCTGCGCAGGTCCGCCGTGCCGCTGGTGCCGCGTGCGGTGCCGCCGAACGCGACGGTGCCGCCGACCTGCTCCACCCGCGCGCCCGCGCCGTCGAGCGCCTCCACCGCCAGCCGCACGTCGCCATCCCACCGTTCAAGATGCGCGCCAAGTGTGGCCTTGATCGTTACCGCAGGCCGTGTCGCCGCGATGCCCGCACAGCCGAGGCCACCCGCCCGCACCGGCCCGGCCAGCGTCGGGCGACCAGCCCGCACCCGCACCGTCAACACGGCGACACCGTTCGCCAGCGTGCAGCCACCTTGCGCGAGCCGCTCGCTGACCGCAGCGATCTGCCCGGCGAATCCGTCGTCCAGCCGTCCTTGGCCGGACAGCTTGGCACCGACGACGCCGTAAGGTGTCTCCAGCCGCACCCGCGCATCTTCCACGTCGAGCCGAATCGCCGGCAGGGCGAACGGCCCGCCGCCGCCGGTCGGCAGCAACCGGTCGAGCGTGCCGAGCGACAGTCGCCCATCCGCCAGCCGAGCGCGCATCCGCACGTGCCCGGCCCGCACACCCGTGACGCTCACGCCGCCGGTGCCGACCGCCGTCTCCACCTCCATCCAGTCCGCCACCAGATCGGGATGCGCCGGATCGCCCAGCACGACGTTGGTCAGCCGCTGGCGATTGAAGCCTAGATCGGCGATGTCGTAACGACCCGCCACACCATGCGCGGCCAGGTAACGATCGGCATACCCGCGCGCGATCTGCTTGCGCTGCGTCCACACCGCGATGAGCGCGACCAGCGCCAGACCGGCCAGTACCAGCGCGATGCGCCGCAGCCGCGCGAAACCGATGCGCGGCGGCGTCGGCTCGCCAGAAACTTCATTCTCTCCCGACGTCACGCTCTGCCTGCACTCCCGTCCATGACGGACCTACTAAGCCGCATCGCCGCCGATTGCACGCGCGCCCGCGACGCCGTAACCACGGCAGCAGCGATGAGCGTTCCCGAATCCGACCACAGCGGCCACCGCGCAAGGCTTCGCAAGCGGCTCAACGAGCAGGGCGGCGATGGCCTGCTCGATCACGAGCTGATCGAATATCTGCTCGCGCTTGCCATACCGCGCCGCGACACCAAGCCGCTCGCCAAGGCTCTGCTGGCGGAATTCGGCGGCATCGGCGGACTGCTGACGGCGGAGCCCGAGGCGTTGGCGCGGATGCCCGGCATGGGCGAAACCTCGGTGGCCGCGATCAAGATCGCCCACGCCGCCGCGATCCGCCTCGTCAAGGCCGAGGTGGCGGCGCGGCCGGTGCTCGCCAACTGGCAGGCGCTGCTGGATTATTTGCGCGCCGACATGGCCCACCACACGATCGAGCGCGTCCGCGTGCTCCATCTCAATGCGCGCAACATGCTGATCCGAGACGAGGTGATGAACGAAGGCTCGGTCGACGAGGCGCCGATGTATGTGCGCGAGGTGATCCGCCGTGGGATCGACCTCGGCTCGGCGGCGATCATCCTCGTCCACAATCACCCGAGCGGCGACCCATCACCCAGCCGCGCCGATATCGACATCACGCGCAAGGTTGGAGAGGCCGGCAAGCGGCTCGGCATCGCGCTGCACGACCATATCATCATCGGCAGCGAGGGCCATTCGAGCCTGCGCGCGATGGGGCTGATCTGAGCGGAAACCGCACCATCTGAGAGGGACCGGCCTGCATGACGCGCTACTCGATCTGGCTGTTAGCCGCCCTCGCGCTTCCCGCCGCGCCGGCTTTCGCGTCGGACTGCAAGCTTGGCGTCATGGCCGACCTGCCAGTGACGATGCAGGGCATGCGAGCCAGCGTACCGGTCACGATCGACGGCAAGGAAACCCGGCTGTGGCTCGACAGCGGTGCGTTCTTCAGCGTGATGCCGCGTGCGCGCGCGATGGAACTCGGCCTGAAGATCGGCGCCGCTCCGTTTGGCTTGCGGCTGGTCGGGATCGGCGGATCGTCCGATACCGAACTCGTCACGGTCAAGCACTTCGGCATCGCGGACAAAACGCTCGACGACGTTCAATTTCTGGTCGGCGGCAGCGACGTTGGCAATGGGCTGATCGGTCGCAACCTGCTGGCGCTTGCCGATTCCGAATTCGATCTTGCCGGCGGCACCGTCAAGCTGATCCAGCCGCACGGCTGCAACAAGACGGCGATCGCCTATTGGGCGGCAGGCAAGCCGTTCTTCACCGCGACGCTCGACGGCGAAGACAATCGCCGCAGCCACCTGTTCCAGGTTCTGGTCCGCATCAACGGCGTGCAGATCAAGGCCGAATACGACAGCGGTTCGCCGACCACGCTGATCGGTCGCCGCGCGATCGAACGCGCCGGCATCGACCTGAAAGGACCGGGCGTCGCGCCGATCAGCGGGATCGGCGGGTTCGGCCGCCGCGTCCGGCAAGGATGGTCGGTGCCGGTCGAGAGCGTGGCGATCGGTGACGAAACCATCCTCAAGACACGCCTCAACGTGATCGACAGCGCGACCATCACCGACGAGGGCGGCCCCGACATGCTGATCGGCGCGGATTATATGCTCGCGCACCACATCTACGTCGCACGCAGCCAGGGCCGAGTCTATTTCACCTACAACGGCGGCAAGGCGTTTCGCAGCGCGGCCGCTCCTGCGGGCGTCGCCGGCAGCAGTGCGCCGCTCCCCGCCGATGTGCAACGCGTCGCGCCGATCACCGCAGCCGCACCGACCACCGCGGACGGCTACGCCCGGCGTGGCAACGCGCGTCTCGCGCAGCACCAGCTTGTCGAGGCGATCGCCGATCTGACGCAGGCGATCACGCTCGCGCCCACCAGCGCGGAGTACTACCGCGACCGCGCCTTCGCCTATGCCGAAGCGGACCAGCACGGCCTCGCCCGCACCGACATCGAAAAAGCGATCGATCTAGCGCCCGACAACGGCAACTATTTGCGCACCCGCGCGATGCTGCGCATGCGGGAGCGGGATCACACCGGCGCGCTCGCCGATGCCGAAGCCGCCGCACGCGTCACCGCGCCGACATCGCTCGATATGGTCGCGCTTGCCACGATGTTCGCCCACCTCGACCAGCCCGCGCGCGGTATCGCCCTGCTCGGCCCGGTAATCGCGAGTCATCAGCAGGACAGCAGGCTGGGAAGCCTGCTCAACGCGCGCTGCTGGATGCGCGCGCAGGCCGGGCTGGAGCTCGACGCCGCGCTCGACGATTGCAACCGCGCCTTGAAACGCGCGGGGCAACAGGCCGCCATCCTCGACAGCCGCGGCCTCGTCCACCTTCGCCAGGGCGCCTATGCCGCTGCCATCGCGGATTACGATGCGGCGCTGACGATCGCACCGAAGATGGCATGGTCGCTCTACGGACGCGGCCTCGCCAGGATCGCGCTAGGGCAGCAGAATGCCGGCACGGCCGACAAGACCGCCGCCCTCGCGATCGCGCCCGACATCGCGGAAGAAGCGAAGCGGCACGGCATCGGCTAGGCGATACCGCAAGCTGCTGCTAACCCCCGCCGCATCGCGGGCCACGCCGGTTGCGCGATGTTCGAGCCTGCCCGCACAAAGGAAATTCGATGGTTCCCCGTTATTCCCGCCCAGAGATGACCGCGATCTGGACGCCCGAGGCGCGCTTTCGCATCTGGTTCGAGATCGAAGCGCACGCGACCGAGGCGCTGGCGGATCTCGGCGTGGTGCCGAAATCGGCGGCGAAGGCGCTATGGGACTGGTGGGCGACCAACCCCGCGATCGACGTCGCAGCGATCGACGCGATCGAGGCCGTGACCAAGCATGACGTGATCGCGTTCCTGACGTGGGTGGCCGAACAGGTCGGTGACGAGGCGCGCTTCATGCACCAGGGCATGACCTCGTCCGACGTGCTCGATACGTGCTTGTCGGTGCAGCTTGCCAATGCGACCGACATCCTGCTCGCCGATCTCGACAAGCTGCTCGCCGCGCTGAAGACCCGCGCGTACGAACACAAGATGACGCCGACGATCGGCCGCAGCCACGGCATCCATGCCGAGCCGGTCACCTTCGGCCTCAAGCTGGCGGAAGCGCATGCCGAGTTCGCGCGCTGCCGCAAGCGGCTGGTCGCCGCGCGTGAGGATATCGCCACCTGCGCGATCTCGGGCGCGGTCGGGACGTTCGCCAATATCGACCCGCTGGTCGAGGCGCATGTCGCCGGCAAGCTCGGCCTCACCATCGAGCCGGTGTCGACGCAGGTCATCCCGCGCGACCGCCACGCGATGTATTTCGCGACTTTGGGCGTGATCGCCTCGTCGATCGAGCGGCTCGCGGTCGAGGTGCGGCACCTCCAGCGTACCGAGGTGCTGGAGGCGGAGGAGTATTTCTCGCCCGGCCAGAAGGGTTCCTCGGCGATGCCGCACAAACGCAACCCGGTGCTGACCGAGAACCTCACCGGCCTCGCCCGCATGGTGCGTGGCTATGTCACGCCTGCGCTGGAGAACGTCGCGCTTTGGCATGAGCGCGACATCAGCCATTCGTCGGTCGAGCGCTACATCGCGCCGGACGCAACGATCACGCTCGATTTCGCGCTAGCGCGGCTGACCGGGGTGATGGAGAAGCTGCTGGTCTATCCGGTGCGGATGCAGAAGAACCTCGATAAGATGGGTGGCCTCGTCCACTCGCAGCGCGTGCTGCTCGCGCTGACGCAAGCGGGGGTGAGCCGCGAGGATTCGTACCGCCTCGTCCAGCGCAATGCGATGAAGGTGTGGGAGAGCGACGGCGAACTGTCGCTGCTCGAACTGCTCAAGGGCGACGCAGAGGTGACGGCTGCGCTCTCGCCAGCGGAGATCGAGGACAAGTTCGATCTTGGTTATCATCTCAAGCATGTCGATACGATCTTCACGCGGGTGTTTGGCGAATAAGGCGGCGGCGGGAGACCCTATCGTTCCCCGCCGCAACTTCGTTTCGCTGCGGTAAACAACTCGTCGTGCACAATGCACGGTTCAACGTGCAAATGCTGCATCTGCGAATGCGAGTAATAAAATTGCGTGAATGCGCAATAATATCCACATGAGCCTCGGGCCGGAATTGACCGGCCGGAGACCCTACCATGCGCATCTTCCAGAACCTTGCCGGCGGCATCTTTGCTGTTGCGGGTATCGCGCTGGTGGTCGAGGTTCTCATCCTCTGATCCATCGGCCGACCCCGCCCCTTTTGCGAGGGGCGGAACGGCCGGCGGGATCTGCCTTTTAGATTAGCCCGCGCGCAGTTCGCAGCGGGATTCGCGCGTACCTCCGCGCTCTTCCCAAAGGAAGGCCGAAGCCAGTTTTGCTGGCGACGAAACGAAGCGCAACGGTCTCTTAAATCCGCCCCATCACGGGATCCGGCCTTTGTCCAGGAAGGTGGCCGCTGCGATGGCGGTGGTCCGATATCCTGGGAGAGTCGGAGAATGACGCGCGAAAATCGCCGTTTGACGAACGATACCGGTCAATCCGCCGACACGGCAGCGCCCGAGGCATCGGCGCGGCGACCATAGCCGGCCACCGCGCCAAGCCGTCATCCCCAGGCGCCCTTCACCTTTTGAAAGAAACCGCCGCCATGCGGTGCATCCGCAGCGGCTTCAAGCGTGCGCAACTCCTCCAGCAACTCGCGTTGCCGGGCGGTAAGCTTGGTCGGCGTCTCCACCTCGACCCGCACGACGAGATCGCCGCGGCCGCGCCCTTGCAGCACCGGCATGCCCGCACCGCGCTGGCGCAGTTCGCGGCCATATTGCGTGCCCGCCGGGATTTTCATCACATGCGTTTCGCCGTCGGGCCCGGTGATCGAGAACTCGCCCCCCAGCGCCGCCGTGGCGAAACTGACCGGCGCGCGCGCAAGCAGCGTCGTACCCTCGCGCTCGAACACCGCATGCCGCGCGACGTGCAGGAAGATGTAGAGGTCGCCCGCCGGCGCGCCGCGAAGACCCGCCTCGCCCTCGCCGGTCAGGCGAATGCGCGTGCCCTCGTCCACACCCGGCGGCACGTTGACGGTCAGCGTCTTGGTTTTCTCGACCCGACCTTCACCGTGGCAGGTGCCGCACGGATCGGCGATGACGCGACCCGCGCCGTGGCACGACGGACAGGTCCGCTCGACCACGAAGAAGCCCTGCTGCGCGCGCACCTTGCCGTGGCCGGCGCAGGTCGTGCAAGTCTTGGCACTGGTGCCGCGCTTGGCACCGCTGCCCTCGCAAGTGTCGCACACCGCCGAGACGTCGACCGTCACCTCGCTGGTGCGACCGGCGAATGCCTCTTCCAGACTGATTTCCATGTCGTAGCGCAGGTCCGCGCCCCGCCGCGGGCTGGACCGGCCACCGCCGCCACGCTCGCCGCCCATGAATTCGCCGAAGATGTTTTCGAAAATATCGCTGAAGCCGCTGAAGTCCTGCGCGCCAGCATGGCCGCCGCCGGGGCCGCCATTACGGAACGCGGCATGGCCGAAACGATCATAGGCCGCACGCTTCTGCGGGTCTTTCAGACAATCATACGCCTCGCTGATCGCCTTGAAGCGACCTTCGCTGTCCTTGCACCCGGCATTGCGATCCGGGTGAAACTTCATCGCAAGCTTGCGATACGACGCCTTGATGGTGGCATCGTCCGCGGTGCGCTCGCATTCGAGCAGTTCGTAGAAATCGACTTCGGTGGTCATATATGGCCCCCGCCCCCCGGCTGCCCCCGCACGATGCGGCGGCAGCCGGGCAAGCGCAACAGATTACGCCTTGGTGTCGTCGACTTCGGAGAATTCCGCGTCGACCACGTCCTCGTGCGGTGCTTCGGCACCGGCCGAAGGCGATGCCTCGGACTGGGCCTGCTTGTCGTAGATCGCCTGACCGAGCTTCATCGCGACCTGAGCCAGCGTTGCCGCCTTCTCCTTCATCGCTTCGGCATCGCCGCTGTCGATCGCGGTCTTGGTGGCGGTGATCGCCTCCTCGATCTCGCTCTTCAGCGACGCGTCGACCTTGTCGCCGTTGTCGGCAAGCTGACGCTCGGTGGTGTGCACCAGGCTTTCGGCGTTGTTCTTCGCCTCGGCCGATTCACGACGCTTCTTGTCGTCCTCGGCGAACTGCTCGGCATCGCGCACCATCTGCTCGATATCGCGATCCGACAGGCCACCCGAGGCCTGGATGCGGATCTGCTGTTCCTTGCCCGTCCCCTTGTCCTTGGCGGACACGTTGACGAGGCCGTTGGCGTCGATGTCGAACGTCACTTCGATCTGCGGCACGCCACGCGGTGCGGGCGGAATGCCGACGAGATCGAACTGCCCGAGGATCTTGTTGTCCGCGGCCATTTCACGCTCGCCCTGGAAGACGCGGATCGTCACGGCGTTCTGGTTATCGTCCGCCGTAGAGTAGGTCTGCGACTTCTTGGTCGGGATCGTGGTGTTGCGGTCGATCATGCGGGTGAACACGCCACCCAGCGTCTCGATGCCGAGCGACAGCGGCGTCACGTCGAGCAGCAGCACGTCCTTGACGTCGCCCTGCAACACGCCCGCCTGAATGGCGGCGCCCATCGCCACGACCTCATCCGGGTTGACGCCCGAATGCGGCTCCTTGCCAAAGAAGTCCTTCACGACCTGACGGACCTTGGGCATGCGCGTCATGCCGCCGACGAGGACGACTTCCGAAATCTCGCTGGCCTGGATGCCCGCGTCCTTCATCGCCTTCTTGCACGGCTCGAGCGTACGCTGGATCAAATCCTCGACCAGCTTCTCTAGATCGGCGCGGGTGATCGCCTTGACGAGATGCTTCGGGCCGGTCGCGTCCGCCGTGATGAACGGCAGGTTGACCTCGGTCGTCGCTGCCGACGACAGCTCGATCTTCGCCTTCTCGGCGGCTTCCTTCAGACGCTGGAGCGCCAGCTTGTCCTTGGTGAGATCGATGCCTTCCGCCTTCTGGAAGTCGCTCGCCAGGAAGTTGAGCAGCTTGTTGTCGAAGTCCTCACCGCCGAGGAAGGTGTCGCCGTTGGTGGCCTTCACCTCGAACACGCCGTCGCCGATCTCGAGGATCGAGATGTCGAACGTACCGCCGCCAAGGTCATAGACCGCGATGGTCTTGTTGGTATCCTTGTCGAGGCCGTACGCCAGAGCGGCCGCCGTCGGCTCGTTGATGATGCGCAGCACTTCGAGGCCGGCGATCTGGCCGGCGTCCTTGGTCGCCTGGCGCTGGGCGTCGTTGAAGTATGCGGGCACGGTGATGACCGCCTGCGTTACCGTCTCACCGAGATACGCCTCGGCCGTTTCCTTCATCTTCTGGAGCGTGAAGGCGCTGATCTGCGACGGCGAATATTCTTTGCCGCCGGCGCCGACCCATGCGTCGCCGTTGTTGCCGCGCACGATCTGGTACGGGACCAGTTCGGTGTCCTTCTTGGTGATCGGATCGTCGAAGCGGCGGCCGATCAGGCGCTTCACCGCGAAGATCGTGTTTTCCGGGTTCGTCACCGCCTGGCGCTTGGCCGGCTGGCCGACCAGCCGCTCGCCATCCTTGGCGAACGCGACGATCGACGGCGTAGTACGCGCGCCCTCGACGTTCTCGATAACCTTGGGCTTGCCGCCCTCCATCACCGAAACGCAGCTGTTGGTCGTGCCCAGATCGATACCGATTACTTTTGCCATTGGTCCTCTACGGCCCCCGTCTTGTTCAGGTTTGCAACATGTGGCGGCGCCCCCGAATGGGCGACACCGCGCTCTACTCGCCGGATATAGGGGGGCTTTTGCTTGTCGCAAGATTTCCACGCGCCTAGGAACAAATCATCGTTTCCCGAAGTGGGAGTTTTTGCGTTGCGGATCGTCGGCCTGTTGATGGCGCTGCTGCTGGGTCTGGCCGGCTGCTCGCCCAAGCAATTCTATATCGATCATGGCTATGTGCGGCTCGCGGCGGCGCCGGGCCGCCCGGCGGTGGCGTATTTCACGCTGCACGGCGGACCGGCCGACTCCACGCTGGTCGCGGTGCACACCGAATTCTCGATCCGCGCGGAAATGCACCAGTCGATGACGACCGGCGGCATGGCGGCGATGAAACCGCTCGACCATGTCGCGCTGCCCGCCGGCAGCAAGGTCGAGTTCAAGCCCGGCGGCATGCACGTGATGTTGTTCGACATGAACCCGGTCATCAAACCCGGCAAGACGATCACGCTGCAATTCACCTTCGCCGACGGCAATCGCTATGAATATGACGCGATGGTGATCGCCTCGGGCGCGCCCGCACCGAAGTTTTGACTCGCAGCGCACGCCCGCTGACGACGGGCGAGATCGCCCTCGCGCGCGGCGTGTTCGGCAACGCGATCGACTACACACAGGTGCGGATCGTGCTGGGCAAATGGGCGTTCTTCCAGCCGCGCGACACGGTGATGGCGCCGCGCGGGAGCATCCACTTTCACCCCAAGGGCACCGCCTACCGCGACGATTTTTCTACGGCACCGCTCTCGGCGCAAGGGCTTTTCATCCACGAGATGGTGCACGTCTGGCAGCACCAATGCGGGCTATTCCTGCCGATCCGCCGCCACCCGTTCTCGCGCTACGACTATGCGATCCGGCCCGGCGTGCCGCTGAGCGGGTACGGCATCGAGCAGCAAGCGGAAATCGTGCGGCATGCCTTCGTGCTGCGTTGTGGCGGGCGCGTGATCGGCGCACCGGAACGCGCGGTGTATGACGGAATCTTGCCGTTCGAGGGGATAGCGCTGGTGTAGGCTTCGATGTCCGATTGTGGTGGTGAACGGACGTAGGTGTTACAATGACGGGATGAGAAGCCTTAGCACCGCGGGCAAGCGGTTGTGGCGGTGGTTTTTAACCCCGCCGTCGTCCGCAACCTTGTGGAGGCGAGCGGCTTGGGGCCTCTGGACCACGCCACCGATCATGCTTTTCCACTACTTCTGCCGATCCTTCAGCCGTCAAAGATGCCCGGCGTTCTGGCGGATTGGTGGATGATCTACCTTCTGTTTTTCGGTGCTCCATTCGCGCTTGGTACTTTCTGCTGGCGTCGCGCCAGCCGGGCAACCGAGTTGATGTAGGGCCGCAATAAGGCGCAAACAGCCCTCAAGCTGCAACCCTCGCCTCGTCCTCTACGCCCGCCAGCGTCAATATCGCCACGGCGCCACGCCCACGGCCTTCGCTTTCCAGCCGCAGCGCACCGCCCATCGCGCCCATCGCGTTCGCGCACCAATGCAGCCCTAGACCGCCCGACTTGTGCGGTCGCGTCGAAAACCCGCGCTGGAAGAATGTCGGCGCGTTGGCGGATTCGAAACCTTCGCCGTCGTCGCGAATGGCGATGCGCGTTTCGCCGCCCTCCTCGGTGATAGTCGCGGTGATGGTGCCGCTGCGCGTGCCCTTCGCCGCGATCGCCTCGGCCGCGTTGCCGAGCAGGTTGCCGACCACCTGGCTGAGGATCACGCGGCTCGCCATCACGCGGTGCGGTTTTGCCGGAAAGCTGAACGCGATCGACAGATCCCCCGAATAGCGTGCGATCGTCGCGTTGCGCGCCAGGATCTCGCTGACGTCGCACACCTCCAGATCGGGGCGCTCGTGCGCGGCGCGTTGCTGCGCGCCGATGATCTCCAGCACATGCGCCATCGCCTCGCGGCCGACCTCCAACTCGCCTCGCCGCCGGGCACGGTCGTTCGCCTCCGCCTCGATCGCCGCGCTGAGGAATGCCACCAGCTTGCCGCGGCGGGCCGGCGGCAGATCGTCGTGCGTTAGTTCGGTGACCGCCCGTTCCAGCATCGCACGATCAACCGGCGGGGTCTGCGCGATGCCCTGCGACAGGATCGTGCTGATCGGGTTCAGCGCATTGCGCACGTTGTGCATCACCGCGACGGCGCTCTCGCTGCGGCCGAGCGCGAAGCTCTGCGCCTCGATCTGCTCGCGCAGGTCGCGTAACTGGCTCAGCATCGCGTTGAAGCTGGTGCCGAGCGCGCCGATCTCGTCCTGCCGCCCCTCGTCCGCCAGCAGCCCCAGCGAGCCGGACGCGCGCACCACCTGCATGTGGCTCTCCACCCGCGCAAGCGGGCGCAACACCAGCCGGTCGATCATCCGTCGCAGCATCACCAGCACGATCAACAACAGCAACGTCGATCCCCCGACCGCCAGCAGCAGCATCCGCCGACCCAGCACCGAAAGCTCGCGCGGCACCGAAAACACGGCGCTCGCCACCGCATGGCGGTCCGCGCCGTAGATCGGCACCGCGATCCGCATCGTCGTGGCGCTTGCGGTGATCCGGTCACGATCGGCGACATGCGCGAGGTCGAGCTTGGCGCCGAGTTGCAGCAGGCCGGAAAGCTGACTGGACGTGATCTGCCGCGCCATTAGCACGAACCCGCGCGGTGTGCCTGATCCGTCGCTACGCCGCACCTCCGCCACGCCGACCGCCGCGACCACCGCGCCAAACCGCACGTAAAAGCTCGTCGAGTTGTTCTTGCCGAGCGCGCGGCGCAGATCGATCCGGCCGATCCGCCCAATCATCGCGGCGCGCAAGCCCGGGTCGTCGGCCCCGTCGCCGCGCCACCGCGCGATGACGATGCGCTCGTCCGTGCCGACATAGGCCATGCCGTTGACGCCGAGATTCTCCATCGCCAGCGGCGAGAAACTCTCCGCCTCGAACGCGCGCGTCGGGTGGCCCATATAATCGTAGCTTGAGGTCCAGTCGCCATAGTCGCGCACCGCGCTTTCGACCTTGCTGGCATATTCGTGCAGCGCGGCGCGCGTCCGCTCGACATGGCCGTCGATCGACTTGGTTTCGAGCCGGTTGAAGCTCGGCGTGATGATCGCGGCGAGCAGCAACGTGATCGCGATCGAACCGCCCGCGCCGATTACGGTCAGGATCAGCACCAGCTTGGCGCCGAGCGACCGGGGATTTCGCAAGGCCTCGATCCGGCCGTGCGCGGCACGGAACCGGGTGCGCATCAGCCGTGCGTCCCGTTCCCGAGGTTCGGCGCGGATACATCTTCGGCGGGATCGGTCATAAAGCGCCGGTGCGCCGTCTCACGCGCGTCCGCCGCCGACATCGGCCGGGCGAAATAATAGCCCTGGAGGTGTGATGCCCCGGCCAGCCGCAACGACTGCACCTGCGCCGCCGTCTCGACGCCCTCCGCGATCACGCCGAGGCCGAGCGAGCGGCCGAGGTGGACGATCGAATGGACGATCGCCGCACTCTCGCGCTCACGGCCCATCCCGTCGATGAAGCTCTTGTCGATCTTCAGGCAATCGAGCGCGAACTTGCGGATGTTGTAGAGGCTGGAATAGCCCGTCCCGAAATCATCGAGCGCAATGCGGAAGCCCATCTGCCGCAGCTTGTAGAGCGTATCGGCGGCGCGATCGGCATCGTCGAAGATCGCGGTCTCGGTGATTTCGATCTGGACGCGGTTGGGCGCCACACCGGCGCGCTGCACGCATTCGACGACATGGCCGACGAAATTGTGCCGGCGGAACTGGCGCGGCGAGAAATTGACCGAGACATACTGGCCCGGCCATTCGTTCAGCACGGTCAGCGCCTCGTTCAGCACCCAGTCGCCGAGTTCGTGGATAAGGTTCGATTCCTCCGCGATCGGGATGAACAGCGCCGGGCTGACCGGCCCGAACTCGCCGGTGTTCCAGCGCAGCAGTGCTTCAAAGCCGACCACCTCGAGCCCGTCGCGTGCGACGATCGGTTGGTAGACCAGTTTCAGTTCGTCACGCGCGATCGACTGGCTAAGGCCGCCTTCGATCTGACGGCGGAACCGGATCGATTCGTCCATCGTGTCGTCGTACAGCCGCGCCGTCCCACGACCCGACTGTTTGGCATCGTTGAGCGCGAGATCGGCGCGACGGATCAGATCGACCGGATCGCGGTGCGCGTCGCCGGCGATATGAACCAGCCCGACCGAGGCACCGGCCTGCACCGAATGGCCGAACAGCTTGAACGTGGTGGAGCATTTGCGGATCACCAGTTCGCACGCCATCACCGCCGCCTCGGCGCCGGGAGAGTCGAACAGCATGCCGAACTCGTCGCCGCCGAGCCGCGCTACCAGACCGCCTTCGGGCACCGAAGCGTGCAGGATCCCGCAAATCTGACGGATCAGGTCGTCGCCGGCGAGATGACCGAGCGTGTCGTTGACGATCTTGAAACGGTCGAGATCGACCATCGCCACGGCGAAACTGTCGGCGGTCCGTGCCCGGTCCGCCAGCGCGCGCATGAACGCGAGCCGGTTGGGCGCGTCGGTCAGCGAATCGTGGTTGGCGATGTGCGTCGCCTTGCTTTCGTTGGCGGCGAGTTCGAGGCTCTGTTCCTCCAACTGCACGACCTGACGCGCGAGTGCGCCGCGCATCTCGGCCATTTCGCGGTCGAGCTGCCAGCGGTTGCCGAGCGCGCTCGCCATCTGCGTCACTTCGGCGACCTCAAACGGCTTGGCGATGTAGAAGATCTTGTCGGCCGGGCCGGCCGCGCGTGAAATTTCCAGCGGCGAGAAATCGGAATAGCCGGTGACGATGACGAGATGGATATCGGGATCGAGTGCACGGATGCGCGTCGCGGTTTCCTTGCCGTCGATGCCCGGCGGCATCCGCACGTCGATGAACGCCACTGCGAACGGATCGCCCGCCGCCAACGCCGCCTCTATTTCCGCCACCGCATCGAGCCCTTGCGAGGCGTGCGTCAGCGCAAAATCCGGGCCGGGTGTGGCGTCGCTCGCCACGACGTCGTCGCCGAACAGTTCGGCCGCCATCGCATCCAGCGCACCACTCTCCGCCGCATCCGCACCGGAGAAGCTGCGCCGATAACTGTCGTGCATGGCCGGTTCGTCGTCGACGATCAGAATCCGCATGTACCGCACCGCCTGAAGCTTGAAAGAAGGGAGCCGTTACTCCGTTGCATGGACGTAAGCGGACAGGGTTAAAGCGCCGTAAATGCTCGCGTCCAAGGGCGGGCCGAAGCCGCGGGATCATAGCGTTCACCCGCAATGGGGATGCGGAAGGGCCGGCCCGGAAATATTTCGTTACGTGTCCGGTGAACTTCCAGCCGCCTTCGCGGGTTCTAGACACACGCCACGATTCAAAACGAAGGACCCAACGATGTTCAAGAAGCTTGCCATGGCGACGCTGATCGCCACCGTCGCACTCCCCACCAACGCCTTCGCCGGCGTCCAGGATTACGATCGCGGCAGCCAGTGGCAGCGCGATCAGGCCAACCGCGATTCGCAGTACAATAACAACGGCGGCCGTCGCTACCGCGATCGCGAATACCGCAGCAACAACAACTACCGCGGCAACAACAACTACCGGGGCAACGACCGCCGCTATTACCAGGATTGCAAGCGCAGCAGCGGCACGACCGGCACGATCGCCGGCGGTGCGGGTGGCGCGGTGCTCGGTAGCGTGCTGGGCGGCGGAACGCTCGGCACGATCGCCGGTGGTGTCGGCGGCGCGCTGGTAGGCCGCACGCTCGACAAGAACCATGATCGTGCACAGAACCGCCGCAACGGTTGCTGATCCGCAAACCGGGGCTGCCGCTTGTGGCCGCCTCGGTTAGCTGACCCGATATCGACGATAGCCGCGCTTAGGATTGCGTTAGCACTCCGTAGCGTGGCTATTTTCGTATGATCTCGACGCTTATTCGACCGTAACCGACTTCGCCAGATTGCGCGGCTGGTCGACATCCGTCCCCTTGGCGACCGCAACGTGGTACGCCAGCAACTGCACCGGCACCGCATAGACCAGCGGCGCGATCAGTGGGTGCACCTTGGGCATGGTGATCGTGGCGATGCACCCCTCGCCCGCTGCCTGCACGCCGTCGTAATCGGAGATCAGAACGACCTTGCCGCCACGCGCCTGCACCTCCTGCATGTTGCTGACGGTCTTGTCGAACAACGGCCCCGATGGCGCGATCACGATCACCGGCACGGCATCGTCGATCAGCGCGATCGGCCCGTGCTTCATCTCGCCGGCGGCATAGCCTTCTGCGTGGATGTAGCTGATTTCCTTAAGTTTCAGCGCGCCTTCCAGCGCCAGCGGGTAATCGGTGCCGCGCCCGAGATACAGCACGTCGCGCGCACTCGCGATGACATGCGCCATCGCTGCGATCGTCTCGTCATAGGCCAGCGCACCGTTCAGTGCCGCCGGCGCTTCGCCGAGATGCCGCACGATCGCCTTCTCCTCGGCGGCGTTGAGCTTGCCCTTCGCCCGCGCGAGGTTCGCCGCCAGCGCCGCCAGCACGGCGAGTTGGCAGGTAAACGCCTTGGTGGATGCAACGCCGATCTCCGGCCCCGCATGCGTCGGCAGCAAGAGGTCCGCCTCACGCGCCATGCTGCTGGTCGGCACGTTGACGACCGCGGCGATCTTCTGCCCCTCCGCCTTTGCATGGCGCAAGGCGGCAAGCGTATCGGCGGTCTCACCCGACTGGCTGATGACAATCATCAGACCGCCCTCCTCCATCACCGGCTGGCGGTAGCGGAACTCGGATGCGACATCGAGATCGACCGGCACGCGCGCGAACTGCTCGAACCAGTATTTTGCGACCATGCCCGCATAGAAACTCGTCCCGCACGCGACGATCGTCACGCGCTTGATCGTGCTGAGGTCGAACTCCGGGATCGGCAGCGTGACCTTGTCCTCAAGCCGCTGAAGGTAGGATCGCAGCGTCTGCGCGACGACGATCGGCTGCTCGTAGATCTCCTTGAGCATGTAGTGGCGGTGATTGCCCTTGGAGATCAACTCGCCCGTCACGCCCGAGATCGTGATTGCCCGCTCGACCGGATTGTTGTCCTTGTCGAAAATCTCCGCACCCTCGCGGGTGATGACCACCCAGTCGCCCTCGTCGAGATAGGCGATCCGCTGCGTCAGCGGTGCCAACGCCAGTGCGTCGGAGCCAAGATACGTCTCGCCATCGCCATAGCCCACCACCAGCGGCGACCCCAGCCGCGCACCGATCAGCAGATCCGGGTGCTGGCGGAACAGGATGGCGAGCGCGAACGCGCCGTGCAGGCGCGGCAGCACTTCGCGCACCGCGTCGGCCGGCGCGAGGCCTGCCTCCACCTTCTCGCTGATAAGATGCGCGACGACCTCGGTATCGGTTTCGCTGGTGAAGACGCGGCCACGGGCGATCAGCTCATCACGCAGGCTCTTGAAGTTCTCGATGATGCCGTTGTGGACCAGCGCGACCTCACCGGTGGCATGGGGGTGGGCGTTGTTGGTGGTCGGGCCGCCATGCGTCGCCCAGCGGGTGTGCGCGATGCCGGTGTCGCCCGGCAGCGGATGCTCGCCCAGTTCGCGCGCGAGGTTGACGAGCTTGCCGGAAGCCCGCCGCCGCTCGATTGCGCCCTCGAAATCGGTTGCGATACCAGCCGAATCATAGCCGCGATATTCAAGCCGGCGCAGTCCGTCGAGCAGACGATCCGCGACAGGTTCCTTGCCGACGATTCCAACGATTCCACACATAAGCGCGTCCTTTAAAGCTCGATCCTGTACGGAACCCGGATGGCGGGCGTCACTTCGCGGCTTTCTTCGCCTGCGCGGCGGCACGGAAGTGCGGCGCCCAGTCTTCGCGGGTTTCCTGCCGCCCGCGCGCGATCGCAAAGCCATCCGCCGGCACGTCGTTGATGATGACCGATCCCGCCGCCACCAACGCCCCGTCGCCCACCGACACAGGCGCGACCAGCGCGGTGTTGGAGCCGATGAAGGCGTTCGCGCCGATCCGCGTCAACGACTTGTTGTAACCGTCATAATTGCAGGTGATCGTACCCGCGCCGATGTTCGCGCCCGCGCCTACCTCGGCATCGCCGAGGTAGGTGAGATGGTTTGCCTTGGCGCCTTTGCCTAATGTCGCCTTCTTCATCTCGACGAAATTGCCGACATGCGCGTCTTCGCCCACCACCGCGCCGGGCCGCAGCCGCGCATAGGGGCCGACGGTCGCGCCGGTGGCCACGCTAGCACCCTCGATATGGCTGAAAGCGCGCAACGTGACGCCGTCGGCAATCGTCGTGCCCGGGCCGAACACGACGTTCGGCTCGATCACCACATCGCGGCCGATCGCGGTGTCGTGCGCGAACCACACCGTCTCCGGCGCGATCAGCGTTGCGCCGTCCGCCATCGCGGCAGCGCGCCGTGCCTGCTGCCACGCGCCCTCCACGGTCGCCAGTTCCGCGCGACTGTTGACGCCGGCGACTTCGGCCGCCGCAGTCTCGATCACCACCGAGGTGCGGCCAGCGTCGGCGGCAAGCATGACGACATCGGGCAGGTAATACTCACCCGCCGCATTGTCGTTGCCGACTTGCGCGAGCAGCGCGAACAGATCGGCCGAGCGCACCGCCATCAGCCCGGAATTGCACAGATCGACCGCGCGTTCCTCGGGCGAGGCGTCCTTGTATTCGACCATCCGGGTGATGCGGCCGTCGGGCGAGGCGATGATCCGGCCGTAAGCGGCGGGATCGGCCGGACGGAAGCCGAGCACCACCGTCGCGGGCGCATCGTCCGCCGCGAGACGGTCGAGCATCCGCCGCATCGTCGTGGCGCTTACCAGCGGTACGTCGCCGTAGAGGATCAGCACCGCGCCCTCGAACCCCGCCAGCGCCGCTTCGGCCTGCGCGACGGCATGGCCGGTGCCGAGTTGCTCCGCCTGAAGCGCGGTCGTGGCGCCGAGCGGCGTGACCGCCGCCCCCACCTGCTCGCGGCCGGCGCCGGTCACCACCACCACCCGCTCGGGGGCGAGCGATTCAACGCTCGCCAGCAGGTGGAGCAGCATTGGGCGACCGGCGATCGGGTGCAGCACCTTGTGCAAATCGGACTTCATCCGCGTGCCCTTGCCGGCAGCAAGGATGATCGCGGCGAGGGGAGCAGAAGCAGGGGATTTCGCGTCCATACACACTGCCCTGCCACGACAGGGTTGCCAATTCCATAGCGCCGGTGCCAGGCGCGCCGACATGACAGATTTTTCCTTCGATATCGTCGGATTCGACCTCGACGGCACACTGGTCGACAGCAGCGGCGATCTGGCGGCGGCGGTCAACGTGATGCTGGCGAGCGACGGCCGGCCGACGCTGAGCGTGCCGCAGATCGTCGCGATGACGGGCGGGGGCGTGGCGCAGCTGGTGCGGCTTGCACTGGAGGCGACCGGAGATGCTGCGCCTGAGGAAGTGAAGCGGCTCCAGGCGGTGATGTTGGCGTCCTACGAGGCGAACATTGCGGTGCTGACGCGACCCTATCCCGGCGCGGTCGCGGCGATCGAGGCTTTGCGCGCGCGCGGCGTACGAACGGCGATCGTCACCAACAAACTGGCCGCCTTGTCCGAAAAGCTGCTTCACGAGCTTGGGCTACGCGACCTGTTCGACACGCTGATCGGTGGCGACACGATGGGTGCGGGTCAGCAAAAGCCCGATTCGGGTCCGCTACACGAGATGGTTCGACAGCTGGGTAACGCATCGGCAAGAAACCGCGGGGCGTTCGTCGGCGATACCATGTTCGACGTGACGGCGGCGCGAAACGCAGGCCTGCCGGTCGTGGTGGTGGACTTCGGACGCGAGCCGGTGGAGGGGTTCGGTGCGGACGCGGTAATCGACCATTACGACGCCCTGATCCCCACGCTGGAACGGCTGGCATGACCAGGACCACGCTTATGCTGCGGCTGCTGTTCTGGGCGGCGATGCTCTTCGCGGTGACGATGGCGGTGCTGCCGCACCCGCCGCACACGCCGGCGGATCAGTTCGGCGACAAGTTCGAACATATGCTCGCGTTCTCGACCATGTCGGCGCTGGCGGCGGCGGCCTATTCGCGCTTCCCGCTGGCGCGGATCGGCGAGCGGCTGTCGTTCCTCGGCGCGTTGATCGAGGTGGTGCAGTCGATCCCCGCACTCCACCGCGACTGCGACATCCGCGACTGGGTGGCCGACACCCTGGCGATCACGGTGGTGCTGCTGATCGCCGGTGTGGTTCGCAGGCGGTTCAAGCGACGGTAGCGGTGGAACATGCGCCGCTCCCGCCGATTATCCTCTCTCAACACCGGGAGATGACGAATGGACGACGATCGCCTGTGGAGCTTCGAGCAGAGCCTATGGACCGAAGGCCCCGATAATTACCGCGAGAAGGTCGATGGCGAGGTGGTGATGGTGCTGCCGCAGCCACCATTCGTCTATCGCGGCGAAGCGGCGATCTCCGCCGTCGCCGATACGCCGGTGTGGGAACAGGCGGACCTGACCGAGCGACAGGTGTCGCGGCCGCAGGAAGGGCTGATCGTGATTGGATATCACGTGAAGGCGAGCCGTGACGGCGAAGCGTATGAGGCGCACTGCACCTCCACGATCCGTCGTCTGGAGCACGAAGTCTGGCGCGTCGTGCAGCACCAGCAAACCCCCGTGCTTGCCAAGACAGCGGCCAGCTAGACCGCAGGCGCCGGGCTGCTGCGACCTGCGGTAGCCCGGCGCTTCTCGCAGACGGGCGCAACAGGCTGATTGCCGAGGTTTGCCTGCTAGCCCCGCCCCGCCCCACGCCACTTCGTCCACAGGTGCCGCGTCAGCATCGCCGGCGGCATCCGCAACCAGTGCGAGCGGATGTAGAACCCCAACCGCGTGAACGGACGGGTGGCGCGGCCCCAGCCGTCGCGCGCGGTCACTCGGCGCAGGCAGAGGCGATCGCCGGGGGACAGCGTCGCGCCGTCACCGTACAGCGCCGCCGCCAGCCGTATCGCGCGGCCGACCGCATCGGCGAGGCCGTGATGCTCAGCCCGTTCCACCAGCCCCTCGACGCCGAACTCCCTGAGCAGGCAGTGCACGTCCCACAGGTTGCGCATACCCCCGGCCAGGTCGCCATCCGCGAACAGATGCGCGGCGGCGTGGACGATCACATCGGTGCGCGACAGCATGGCGACGCCGTCCCGCAGCGGCATCGCATTCGCCAGCAGCGCCGCCGCGTCGGGTGTGATACGCGCGGTGAGCGGCAATATGGTGTGATGCACGTCGATCATTCGGTCGCGGTCGCGGTGGATCAGCGGCGGCAGTTCGTGCATCCAGCGGCGATAATAAGCGTCGTCGTAGAGGTCGGGTTTCACCCATTCCCAGCCGGCCGCGAGCAGCGCGTGTTCGACCGCATCGAGGTGCGCGTGCGGCACCAGAATGTCGAGATCGCCGATCGACCGCCCCTGCCCCGCCATCAGCCCGGCCGCGACGAAGGCGGTGCCTTTCAGCAGCACCACCCGAAGTCCCAGCGGCGCGAGCGCACGCCGCGCCGCCTCCGCTTCCCACAAAGCGAGCGTGCGGCCGTGGTCGTGCGACGCGCGCGCGTCGCCAAGGATGCGCGCCACCGCCGGTGGCATCGCCGTGCCCTGCAACCGCCACGCGAGCGTACCGATCATCTGCTCCGCCCGCGCGATCGCGAGCAGCGCGGTCCAGCCGCCGGCGTCGAGCGTCGCCGCCTCGCCCGGCGCCCGCAGGATGCGGGCGAGCAGCCAGCCGTCGCTCACAACGCGCGCCACAACGCCTCGACCTGTGCGAGCGCAGTGGTCGTGTCGGGATAGTCGATGGCGTGAGCCGGGATGCTCCGCACCAGTTGGGTGAGCGCGTCGAAGCCGCGTTCGCCGAGTGCGACGTAATTGGTGGAGGCCTGGGTCAGCCGCACGAACACCTCACCGGGCGCGACCGGGCGCACGTCGGGCGCGAAGCCGAAGCGCGGGAACAGCAGCAGCGCCGGCGTGCCGGGCGTGTCCATCGCGGCGACCGCCGCCGCGCCGGGCACGAGGTGGCGGATCGCGCCCTTCGGCGTCCCCTCCAGCAAGGGGCCGAAGCGCGCACCGGGCAGCGCCGCCTCGACCACGTCGATCGCAGCGTTCTTCAGGCTGACCAGGCGCGGGAAGGCGTGGACGAGGCCGGTGGCGGGGTCGATCAGCGCAAACTCGTCGCCCATGAACCGCCAGCCCGCGCGCGACAGCAGCGCCGCCAGCGTCGATTTGCCCGAACCCGACTCTCCCGTCATCAGCAGCACGCGCCCGTCACGCTCGACCGCCGAGGCATGGAGCAGCAGGTAATGGCGCTGGCCGAGCGCCATTTGCAGGTTCATCGCCATCTCGGCGGCGAGCAGCCCCTGTGCGAGCGGCAGGGGTGCGGCATCGGGCAGCACGAAATCGCCGCCGAGCATCACCGCCGGACGGATCACCCGCCGCCATGGCCGCGCGGCGAACAGCCTGACGGTGAAGTCGGGCACATCGTCTTCGGGCTTCGGGTAACCGGCGTACAGCATCTCGAGCTGGCGAACCGGCGTGCGCCAGTCCGAGCCGACCCGGAACCCGACCGGGCCAATCCGCACCGAAAACGCATGCCTCATATCGTGCTGACCAACCCGGCGGCGGCGAGTTCGTCGAGCCGCGCGGCCAGCGCCGCCACATCGCCATCGAGCAGATCGTATTCGTCGCCCAACCGCGCGATCAGTTGGTCCAGCGTCGATCCTGCGGTGCCGAGCGCGGTGAGGATCTCCGGCACCGGCGGCGCGACGAGGTGCGTTATGCCCGAAGCGCGGTGATAGATCGCGGTGAACGTGTCGAGCGGCACGACGCACAGCACTTGCGGGGGCGCGGCACGGTACAGTAGATCGTTTTTGTCGGAATCGCGCACGGCCTTTAGCCGCGTGGCATCTGCAACGATGCGAAACAGGTAAAGCCGCTCGTCCCCGAATGAAGATTGCGGACGTAGTTCATATAGGCCTGGCTGCGTTCGTACTCGACGCCCGGCAGCGTGCCCCCGGCGAGCGCCTGTTTGACGTCCTGCCCTTTCAACGGGCGGCTCGGCGGGGCGAAGGCGCCGGCGGTGCCGCTCGTCACCACCGAACCATCGGCGGCGATCCAGCCCGCGCCGCGACCGGGATCGGGCACGGGGATCGAACAATGCACGATCGATACCGCCGTCGCGGCGAGCGCGGGGCGGATCGACACGATCGCGCTTGCTCCCACCGCGCCGAGCATCAGCGCGCGCCGGCTGGTCGCGCCGCCCGCCGGCGTGGCGTCGCTGTGCTGATCGGCGTCTTCGCTCATCACCCGTCCTTTACGACCCAAGCCCTTTCACATTCGCAAATCGCTGGCAAGCGAGGCTATCGCGGTTAACGATGTTTCGACTAGGGCAAGAGCATGATCCGTCCCGTTACGGTGCGGTCGAGCGAGGAGGCCAGGGCGCATGATTAACGGCTTCGGTCTTCGCACGCTCGCCGCGCTGGCGATCATCATCGTCTCGGCGTGCGCGGTGTTCCTGCTGGGCGAGGTGCAGGCGGCGTTGGTGACGTTGATCGGCGGGATCGCCGCGGTACTCGCCGCCGCCGGCACCGGCGATGACGATGCCGGCGCAGCGGAAGCCGCTGTCCCCGCCCCCGAACCCGCCGACCCGATCCACGCGGTGATCGACGCGATCGTCGAACCGATCCTGATCGTCACGAATGGCCAGGTGAGCCACGCCAACGATGCCGCGCGCGCGCTGCTTGGCGGGCATATCGTCGGGCAGGATGTCCGGCTCGCGATCCGCCATCCCGGCGCGGCCGAGCGGCTGATGAGCCCACCGTCGGATGTACGGCAGCCATCGGTCAATCTCGTCGGGCTGGGCGCGCGTGAGCAGCGGTGGGAAATGCGGATCGGCGATACCGCCGACGGGCGGCGTATCGTCCATCTGATCGACCAGACCGGCAGTTATGCCGCGGAGCGGATGCGCGTCGATTTCGTCGCCAATGCCAGCCATGAACTGCGCACGCCGCTCGCCTCCATCCTCGGCTATATCGAGACGCTGGGCGACGAGGCGGGCGACGAGAAGGACCTGCGCGACCGATTCCTCAAGATCATGTTCGACGAGGCGCGGCGAATGCAACGGCTGGTCGAGGACCTCATCTCGCTGTCGCGCATCGAGGCGGAGAAATACCGCCTGCCCGACCGCGCGGTCGATCTCGCCGAACTGATCGCCGAGGTGCGCGGCAGCATCCTCGACGCGCTGGGTGAAGGCGGCGCGCCGATCGTGGCCGACGTGGCGGAGGACGTGCCGCCGGTCTCGGGCGACCGCGCCCAGTTGAGCCAGGTACTGCACAACCTGGTCGGCAACGCGCGCAAATATGGCCGTAAGGGTACGCCCGTCACGATCATGCTGGAGCGGCACGCCACCGGCATGGTGCGCTTCGCGGTGCGCGACGAGGGCGACGGCATCCCGCCCGAACATATCCCGCGCCTGACCGAGCGGTTCTACCGCGTCGACCCCGGCCGCAGCCGTGCGGCAGGCGGCACCGGGCTCGGCCTGTCGATCGTCAAGCATATCGTCGAGCGGCATCGCGGTCGGCTCGATATCGAGAGCACGCTTGGGCAAGGCACGACGGTGACGGTGCTGATCCCGGCGCACGGGAACGCTGTCATAAAACGGTAACCGAACCGTCACACAGGCTGGTTTCGCGGGTGCTAGCGCATCCGTTCGGGGGCGATCGGCGACCCGTTCGGGAGACGTCCTCATGCACGGAAAGGTTGCGATCGTCGCCGCGTCAGCGCTCGCGACCCTGCTGTGCGGCTGCACCGACCAGGCCGATGGCGGCGGCATGGGTTCGCGCGATCAGATCATGGTGGTCGGTTCGTCGACCGTCTTCCCGTTCACCACCATGGTGGCCGAGCAGTTCGTCGAGAAGACGCCCGGCGTGAAATCGCCGGTGATCGAAGCGACCGGCACCGGCGGCGGCATGAAACTGTTCTGCGCCGGGATCGGCCCGGCGCACCCCGATATCGAGGATGCTTCGCGGCGGATGACCGCTTCGGAATACACCGCGTGCAAGGCAAACGGCGTCCGCGACGTGATCGAGGTGCAGGTCGGGCTCGACGGCATCGCGTTTGCCGAGGCGAAGAACGGACCGGGTATGCGCCTGACCATAGCGGATCTGTTCCGCGCGCTGGCGGCCGCACCCGACGGCAAACGCAACATGGCGCGGACCTGGCACGACGTGAACCCCGCGCTGCCGGCGACCCCGATTCAGGTGTACGGCCCGCCCGCGACCAGCGGCACGCGCGACGCGCTCGCCCAGCTTATCCTCGCGCGCGGCTGCGCGGCGGCGCGACCGCAGATGGCGGTGCTGCGCGAGCGCAACCCGGAAGCGTTCGCACGCGCCTGCACCCGCATCCGCGAGGACGGCGCCTATATCGATGCCGGCGAGAATGATAATCTGATCGTCCAGAAACTCCAGTCGAACGCCAACGCGATCGGCATCTTCGGCTATTCGTATCTGGAGGAGAACAAGGACAAGCTGACCGGGGTCGCCATCGACGGCGTCGCGCCGACCTACGAAACCATCGCGCGGAACCGCTACCCCGGCTCGCGGCCGCTGTACCTCTACGTCAAGAAGGCGCATCTCGGCGCGATCCGGGGCCTGCGCGAGTTCGTGCGGCTGTACGCGGCGTCGTGGAACCCGGGTGGGCCGCTGACCGCCAAGGGGCTGATCGCCTCGCCCGCCGATGTGCGTGCCACGGCCGCCGCGATCGTCGCGGGCGAGACGCCGCTCGATCCGCGTCGGCTGCTCTGAACAGACGCACGCATGTCGATCCTCATCCTCTTCTTTCTGATCGCGGGACTTGGGCTGATCGCCTGGCTGACCGCACGGATGCGCGCAACACGGTTCCGCCGTGCGAGCAAGGCGCGGTTCAGTTCGCTGCCGTCGCATCATGGCGGCTTCGTCGCGTTGGCGACGGTGCTGCCGGCGGCGATCTTCCTGATCGTGTGGGCGGCGTGCGCGCCCGGGCTCGTCACCAACCGTGTGCTGACCGATCCCGCCGCCGCCCACCTCCCCGCGCCCGGGTTCGAACGCGCGGCGATCCTGTCCGAGGCGCGCGAGCTTGCACGCGGCAACGGCTTCGGCACGCCCACCCCGCTCGCCGCGACGCTAGCGCCCGCCTACGCCGCCGCGCAGACGCGCGCCGACTGGATCGGCGACAGTGTCGCGCTGCTGCTGGCGACCGCGTTCGGGCTGTGGGCGTTCACCCGCGTGCGACCGGCGTTTCAGGCGCGCACGCAGATCGAACGACTTGTCATGGCGCTGCTGCTCACCGCCGCTTTGGTGGCGATCCTGACGACGATGGGAATCGTCGTCTCGTTGCTGTTCGAATCGGCGCGGTTCTTCGGCATGGTGCCGATCGGTGACTTCCTATTCGGCACGCACTGGAGCCCGCAGGCGATCGACCCGCACGATCCGGGCGCGTCGCTCGGCGCGGTGCCGTTGTTCTGGGGCACGTTCTTCATCGGCGCGGTGATCGCGATGATCGTCGCGATCCCGCTCGGGCTGATGAGCGCGATCTACCTGACGCAATACGCCCGGCCCCGCGTGCGGCGCTGGGTGAAGCCGATCATCGAGGTGCTCGCCGGTGTGCCGACCGTGGTGTACGGGTATTTCGCCGCGCTGACCGTGGCGCCGATCGTGCGCGATGTCGCGGTGGCGATCGGCGTGCGCTGGGCCAGTTCGGAAAGCGCGCTCGCCGCCGGGCTGGTGATGGGGATCATGATCATCCCGTTCGTTTCCTCGATGGCGGACGATTCGCTCACCGCCGTGCCGCCCGCGATGCGCGACGGCAGCCTGGCGATGGGCGCGACGCAATCCGAGACGATCCGCCGCGTGTTGCTGCCCGCCGCGCTTCCCGGCGTCGTCGGCGGGGTGCTACTCGCGGTGTCCCGCGCGATCGGCGAGACGATGATCGTGGTGATGGCGGCATCGGGCGTGGCGACGCTGACGCTCAACCCGCTCGCGCCGGCCACCACCGTCACCAAGCAGATCGTCGATCTGCTCACCGGCGAGGCGGAGTTCGACAGCCCGAAGACGCTCGCCGCCTTCGCGCTCGGGCTGACGTTGTTCGTCATCACCTTCCTGCTCAACATGGTCGCGCTGACCGTGGTGAAACGCTACCGGGAGGCATATGACTGAGCACGCGCCCCTGCCCGGCGTGCCCGCGCCGACCGATTGGCGCGGCGCGACGCACCAGCGGCGCATGGCGAAACGCTATGCCGCCGAACGGCGCTTCCGCTGGCTCGGGCTGGCCGCGGTGCTGCTGTCCGCCGGGTTCCTCGTCATGCTGCTGGTGTCGATGCTGGCGGGCGGCCTGAACGGTTTCGTGCAGACGCAGATCGCGCTGCCGATCGACTTTCCCGCCGCGCGGTTCGCGATCGATCCCGCAAAGCTGCGCGGCCCCGCTGCCGATCTTGCGCTCGCCGCCGCCGATCTGACCGGGGCGACCGATGCCGCCGCGATCGTCGCTTATGGTCCGGGCGGGGAGACGCTGATTTCGGATGGTGCGTGGACGCAGGTGCGGGACCAGTTGAAGGCGGACCCGTCGTTGCTGGACAAACGAGTGCGGCTGTGGGTGCCCGCCGCCGACCGGATCGACATCGCCGCCAAGCGCGACGGCGCGCCCGCCGACGAAGCGATCGTCGCCAAGCTGACCGCCGCCCATGCACTCACCACCCGCTTCAACGCGTCTTTCCTCACCGGCTCGGACTCGACCGATCCGACGATGGTCGGCATCTGGGGCGCGTTGAAAGGCTCGCTGTTCACGATGCTGGTGACGTTGCTGCTCGCCTTCCCAGTCGGGCTGTTCTCCGCGCTGTATCTCGAGGAATATGCGCCGCGAAACCGCTGGACCGACCTGATCGAGGTGTCGATCAACAATCTCGCGGCGGTGCCGTCGATCATCTTCGGGCTGCTTGGCCTCGCGGTGTTCCTCAACACCTTCCACCTGCCGCGTTCGGCGGCGATCGTCGGCGGGCTGACGCTCGCGCTGATGACGATGCCGGTGATCGTGATCGCCAGCCGCAACGCGATCAAGGCGGTACCGCCGTCGATCCGCGAGGCGGCGTTCGGCATCGGCGCCAGCCCGGTGCAGGTGGTGTTCCACCACGTCCTGCCGCTGGCGATGCCGGGCATCCTGACCGGCACGATCATCGGCATGGCGCGCGCGCTCGGCGAGACCGCACCACTGCTGATGATCGGCATGCGCGCCTTCATCACCGCTCCGCCGGGTGGCCTGCGCGATCCCGCGACGGTGCTGCCGGTGCAGATCTTCCTGTGGTCGGATCAGGTCAATCGCGGCTTCGTCGAGAAGACCAGTGCGGCGATCCTCGTGCTGCTTGTTTTCCTGCTCGCGATGAACGGCATCGCGATCTACCTTCGCAACCGATTCGAGAGCCGCTGGTGAACGCTGAAACCTCCATAACGCGGCACAAGATTTCCGCACGCCACGTCAACGTCTTCTATGGGGACAATCAGGCGATCCGCGACGTGTCGATCGACTTCGACCGCGACGTGGTGACAGCGCTGATCGGCCCGTCCGGCTGCGGCAAATCCACCTTCCTGCGCACGCTCAACCGCATGAACGACACGATCCCGACCGCGCGTGTCGAGGGCGAGATCGACCTCGACGGCGAGGATATCTACGCGCCCGAGATGGACGTCGTGCAGCTTCGCGCCCGTGTCGGCATGGTGTTCCAGAAGCCCAATCCGTTCCCCAAGTCGATCTTCGAGAACGTCGCCTATGGCCCGCGCATCCACGGCCTCGCCGCGAACCACAACCAGCTTGGCGAGATCGTGGAACGCTCGCTGAAACGCGCAGGCCTGTGGGACGAGGTGAAGGATCGCCTGTCCGACAGCGGCACCGCCTTGTCGGGCGGTCAGCAGCAGCGGCTGTGTATCGCGCGCGCGATCGCGGTCGACCCGGAGGTGATCCTGATGGACGAGCCGTGCAGCGCGCTTGACCCGATCGCCACCGCCAAGATCGAGGAGCTGATCCACGAGCTGAAGGGCCGCTACGCGATCGTGATCGTCACCCACAACATGCAGCAGGCCGCGCGCGTCTCGCAGCGCACGGCGTTCTTCCATCTCGGGGCGCTCGTCGAATCTGGCACCACCTCGGACATTTTCACCAATCCGCGGCAGGAACGCACCAAGGATTACATCACCGGCCGGTACGGCTGAGGGGCGGACAATGGCGACGTACGAACACACCATCAAGATTTTCGACGACGAGATCGGGCAGTTACGCGGCCTGATCGCGCAGATGGGCGGCATGGCCGAACAGGCGATCGGCGACGCGATCGAGGCGCTGAAGAACCATGACCTCGAAACTGCCGCCGAGATCGTCCGCAACGACAAGAAGCTCGACCTGCTCGAACATCAGGCCGAGGAACTGGCGGTGCGGATCATCGCGCTGCGTGCGCCACTGGCGGACGACCTGCGAGAGGTGGTGGCGGCGCTGAAGATCGCCGGAGTTATCGAGCGGATCGGCGATTATGCCAAGAACATCGCCAAGCGCACCCCGCTGATCGATTCGCACGGCGATATCGAGCCGCTGTCGGTGCTGCCGGCGATGGCCGCGCTGGCGATTGAGATGGTGCACGACGTGCTCGACGCGTTCGCCGCGCGCGATGCCGCCGCCGCGCAACAGGTTTGCGCGCGCGACCGGGCGGTGGACGATTTCTACAACAGCCTGTTCCGCGTGCTCGTCACGCACATGATGGAGAACCCGGCGACGATCGGCCAGGTCACGCACCTGCTGTTCATCGCCAAGAACCTCGAACGGATCGGCGACCACGCGACCAACGTCGCCGAGATGGTCTATTTCGCCGCGACCGGCACGCACATGGCCGAGCGCGATCGCGGCGCCTTCGTATTGCAGCAAGGGGAGTAAGCACATGGCTCGCGTCAAGATGTTGCTGGTGGAAGACGATGCCGCGCTCGCCGAACTGCTGATCTGGCATTTCAAGCGCGAGGATTTCGACGTGAAGCAGACGCCCGACGGCGAGGAGGCGCTGCTGCTCGCCAAGGAGGCGACGCCGGATATCGTGCTGCTCGACTGGATGGTGGAGAGCCTGTCCGGTATCGAGGTGTGCCGCCGCCTGCGCCGCATGCCCGAAACCGCGAACGTGCCGATCATCATGCTGACCGCGCGCGGCGAGGAGGAGGACCGCGTGCGTGGGCTGGAGACCGGCGCGGACGATTACGTGACCAAGCCGTTCTCGCCGCGCGAACTGGTCGCCCGGGTCGGCGCGGTGCTGCGCCGGGTGCGACCGGCGCTGGCCGGCGAGCAGCTCACCTATGCCGATATCGAGATGGACACGGTGGGGCATAAGGTGCGCCGCGCCGGCGAGGTGATCCCGCTCGGGCCGACCGAGTTCCGGCTGCTCAAGCATTTCCTCGAACATCCCGGCTGGGTGTTCTCGCGCGAGCGGTTGCTCGATGCGGTGTGGGGGCATGATTCGGATATCGAGAGCCGCACCGTCGACGTGCATATCCGGCGACTGCGCAAGGCGATCAACGGCGACGACCGGCAGGATATCATCCGCACCGTGCGTTCGGCCGGCTATGCGCTCGACTCGGGTGCGTAAGGAACGCTAAGCGGCGGCGATGCAGCTGTTTCCGCCCGCCACCTGCCCGCGCCTGATCGTCAAGATCGGATCGGCGCTGCTCGTCGAGACGGGCGGCGGCGTGCGGCGCGATTGGCTGGCGGGAATTGCCGCCGATGTTGCCGAGCGGACGCGGGCGGGACAGCAGGTCGCGGTGGTGTCCTCTGGTGCGATCGCGCTGGGCGCGCGGCGGCTCGGGCTGGCGAAGGGTGGCCGCGCCAGCCTTGAGGACGCGCAGGCCGCCGCCGCGGTCGGACAGATCGCGCTGAGCCAGGTCTGGGCGGAGATGTTGGGTGCGCAAGGGCTGACCGCCGCGCAGATCCTTGTGACGCTGGACGATCTCGAGGACCGCCGGCGCTATCTCAACGCCGCCGCGACTTTGGACAGGCTGCTCGGGCTGGGGGTGGTGCCGGTGCTCAACGAGAACGACAGCGTCGCCACCGCCGAGATCCGCTTCGGTGACAACGATCGGCTTGCCGCGCGGGTGGCGCAGGCGGCGGGGGCGCAGGGTGTGGTGCTGCTGTCCGATATCGACGGGCTGTACGACCGCAATCCGGCGCTGGCGGGCGCGGTGCATATCGCACGGGTCGAGCGGATCGACGCAGCCATCGAGAGCATGGCGGATCGCGGGTCGGCGTCGGGCATGGGATCGGGCGGGATGGTCTCGAAAATTGCAGCGGCCCGGATCGCCAATGCGGCGGGCGCGAACCTCGCCATCGCCAGCGGGCGGATCGAGCGGCCGCTGTCGGCGGCGGCGCGGCACACGCTGTTCGTCGCGGAAAGGTCGGCGCCAGCGCGCAAAGCGTGGCTGGCGGGTGGGCTGACCGCGCGCGGCACGATCCATGTCGATGCGGGTGCCGCCAAAGCACTCCGCGGTGGCGCCAGCCTGCTGGCAGCGGGCGCCACGCGCGTGGAAGGCGATTTCCGGCGTGGCGATCTGGTCGCGATCTGCGGTGACGACGGGCGCACGGTCGCGCGCGGGCTGGCGGAATATGATGCCGACGAAGCCGGGCTGATTACCGGGCGGCGTAGCGGCGAGCTGACCGACATTCTTGGCTATGCGCCCCGGGCGGCATTGGTGCATCGTAACCATATGGCGGTGTTGTGATGGCTCCTTTCTCCTCGCTCCCCGGTAGCGGGTCGCGGCGATGACCACGCTCGCCATCACCGGCGGCACCGGTTTCGTCGGCACGCGGCTGATCGAACAGGCGCTCGCCGCCGGCCACCAGGTACGTGCCCTCACCCGCCGTGCGCAGCCGCCGCGCGAGGGTATGGCGTGGATCGCGGGAGCGCTCGACGATGCCCCTGCTCTGGCCGAACTGGTCGCGGGCGCGGATGCCGTCATCCACGTCGCTGGCGTGGTCAACGCGCCCGACCGCGCGGGCTTTGCCGCCGGCAACGTCGCCGGCACGCAGGCCGTGGTCGATGCCGCCCGCGACGCCGGCGTCCGCCGCTTCGTCCACGTCTCCTCGCTCGCCGCGCGCGAGCCGCAGCTTTCCGCCTACGGCTGGTCGAAGCACGGCGCGGAGGAGGTGGTCGCCGCATCCGGGCTCGACTGGACGATGGTGCGGCCGACCGCCGTGTTCGGCCCCGGCGACATGGAAATGCGCGAGATGTTCCGTGTCGCCAAGCTCGGCCTCGCGCTGCTGCCGCCACCGGGCAAGCTCGCGGTGATCCATGTCGACGATCTGGTGCGACTGCTGCTCGCGCTTGTCCCGCACGATCCGGGCCGCGTCATCTACGAGGCCGACGATGGCCGCCCCGGTGGCTGGACCCACCGGGACTTCGCGCGCGCGATCGGCACCGCGGTCGGCCGCAAGGTGCTGGCGCTCGACCTACCCAAACCGGTGATGCTCGTCGCCGCGCGGATCGACCGGCTGACGCGCGGCGCAAAGGCCAAGCTGACGGCGGACCGGGTCGGCTATTTCTGCCACCCCGACTGGACGATCGACCCGGCGCGCGCGCCCGACCCGGCGCTGTGGGTCCCGCAAATCGCCACACCCGATGGCCTCGCCGCGACGGCGGCATGGTATCGCGCGCACGGCCTGCTATAGAATCGTCCGAATGCCGCCGCATTTGCTTGGCAACACCCGAGCGGCCACACTCCAAAGGATTTTCATGAGCGACCGCGCCCAAGTCTTCGAGACCGTCACCGCCCAGATCACGCCGTTCAACAAGAAGGGTGTGGCGCTCACCGACGCGACCACCTTCCAGGGCGATCTGGAGTGGGACAGCCTGACGGTGATGGATTTCGTGGCGGCGATCGAGGACGAATTCGACATCATCATCACGATGAACATGCAAGCCGAGATCGAGACCGTCGGCCAGTTGGTCGACGCCGTGATGAGCCTCAAGGCCTGAACCTCTTACCCGTTCGTCGCGTGCCGACGAACGGCCCGGGAAAGAATGACATGACCGAAGCCGCTGCCACCGCCGAAGCCCTGCCCGTCTCGCCTGTCGAGGTCGCGCCGGAACACGACCTGTTCGCGAAGTTCGACGCGCTGATCGCCGAACGCGAGGCGCTGATGGCAACCGGCGTGCGCGATCCGTTCGCGATCGTGATGGACGAGGTGAAATCGCCGACGCAGGCGATCATCAAGGGCAAGGAGACGATCCTGCTCGGCACCTACAATTACATGGGCATGACGTTCGACCCGGACGTGATCGCCGCCGGCAAGGCCGCGCTCGACACGTTCGGCGCGGGCACCACCGGCAGCCGCGTGCTGAACGGCACCTACTCCCCGCATAAGGATTGCGAGGATGCGCTGAAGGAGTTCTACGGCACCGAACACGCGATGGTGTTCTCGACCGGATATCAGGCCAATCTCGGCATCATCTCCACGATCGCCGGCAAGGGCGAGTATATCATCCTCGACGCCGACAGCCACGCGTCGATCTACGACGGCTGTGCGCTCGGCAATGCCGAGGTGGTGCGGTTCCGCCACAATTCGGTCGAGGATCTCGACAAGCGCCTCGGCCGTTTGCCCAAGGAGCCGGGCAAGCTCGTCGTGCTGGAGGGCGTCTATTCCATGCTGGGCGATATCGCGCCGCTGCCGGAGATGGTCGCGGTCGCCAAGAAGCATGGCGCGATGGTGCTGGTCGACGAAGCGCACGGCATGGGTTTTTTCGGGCCGAACGGGCGCGGCGTGTACGAGGAACAGGGCGTCGCGGACGACGTCGATTTCGTGGTCGGCACCTTCTCCAAATCGGTCGGCACGGTCGGTGGCTTCTGCGTTTCCAACCACCCGAAGTTCGACGTGATGCGGCTGGTGTGCCGGCCTTACGTGTTCACCGCCTCGCTGCCGCCATCGGTGGTGGCGACCGCCGCCACCTCGATCCGCAAGCTGATGCATGCGGGTGAGAAGCGTGCCCACCTGTGGCGCAATTCGCGGCGGCTGCACGGTGGCCTGAAGGACATGGGCTACACGCTCGGCACCGACACGCCGCAATCCGCGATCATCGCGGTGATCCTCAAGGACCAGACGCAAGCGGTGGCGCTGTGGCAATCGCTGCTGGAGGGCGGCCTGTACGTCAACATGGCGCGCCCACCGGCGACGCCCGCCGGCACGTACCTGCTGCGCTGCTCGCTGTGCGCGGAGCACAGCGCCGAGCAGGTCGAGACGATCCTCGCCATGTTCCAGGCGGCCGGCCATGCGGTCGGCGCGCTCGCCTAGGGGAAAGTCGCAGCTTTCCCCAAAGCGCGCGACAGGGTAAATACGAACGCCATGAGTGGGACCGAAGCCTATACGGCGCCGGGGTCCGGGGCGGAGCAGACCTCCGCCGCGGCGTGGCGCACCGTCACGCTGGCGGTGATCGCGCTGCTCGGCGTGTCGGTGCTGGTCGGGCTGATCCTCACGCTGTCCAACGCCAACCGCCAGCGCGACGAGGCGCGACAGCGGCAGAGCAACAGCTACGAGGTGATGATCCTCACCCGCACGCTGGCTGGCACCATCGCCGATGCCGAGGCTGCGCTTGGCCGCTACGTCATCAGCGGCGACCGCAACTGGGGCGCGAAATATTCCGAGCGGTGGCAGGTCGCCGGCTCGCAGATCGACAAGCTGCGCCGCGATACGATCGACAATCCCGATCAGACGCAGACGATCGCTCAACTCGACACGGCGTATCAGGCGCGCGGGGCGGAGCTTGATCTGATCGCGCTCAGCACGCGCTACAAGAAGAACAATCAGGCGCTCGGCCTGTTCTATCGTGCCGGTACCGCGCCTTCGCTTGCCCGCATCACGGCGTTACTCGACCAGATTTCGGCGCGCGAACATGCCCTGCTCGACCGGCGGACCACGCGGGCGATGCAGGCGGTGGCGCGCTCCAACGACGTCGCCAAGGTGCTCGCGATGTTCGGCGTGCTGATCGTGATCGGCGCGATCCTGCTCGGCTGGCTGATGGTGCAGGCGCTGCGATTCGAGGCGATGGCGCAGGCCGAGACCGCTGCCGAACGCGCGCGGGCCGAGGAGCTGGAGGTCGCGGTCGCAGACGCCACGGCCGAGTTGCGCGCGCAGGAGGCACGGCTACGGCAAGTCCAGAAGATGGAGGCGATTGGCCAACTGACCGGCGGTATCGCGCACGATTTCAACAATATGCTTGCCGTGGTTCTCGGCGGACTGGAACTTGCCAAGCGGCAGATCGCCACCGATGGTGACGCCGCGACCCGCCATATCGACAGCGCGACCGAGGGCGCCCACCGCGCGGCGGCGTTGACCAAACGGCTGCTCGCCTTCTCGCGTGAGGAGGCGCTGCGCACCGAAGCGGTCGATCCCGGCGCACTGGTGGCAGGCATGTCCGACCTGCTCGACCGCACGCTGGGCGACGCGATCGGCGTAACGGTGCGAGACGCCGGCAGCGGCTGGCACACGCGGGTCGACCGGCATCAGCTCGAAAATGTGATCCTCAACCTCGCCGTCAATGCGCGCGACGCGATGGCCGGGCGCGGGCAGCTCACCATCACCACCGCCGGCACCGCGCTGTCGGCCGGCGCGGTCGGTGCGTGTCCTGCGGGCGAATATGTCAGCATCGCCGTGTCCGACAACGGCGCTGGCATGACGGCCGCGGTGATGGAGCGGGTGTTCGAGCCGTTCTTCACCACCAAACCGATCGGCAAGGGCACGGGTCTTGGCCTCAGCCAGGTGTTCGCCTTCGTGCGTCAGGCGGACGGCGAGGTCGCGCTCCGCTCCGCTCCGGGTGAGGGCACCACCGTGACGCTGTATCTGCCACGCCACGCCGCAGAGCCTACGCCCGCCATCGTCGCACCTGCTGCGGACAACGGGGCACCGGCAGTTGCGCTCGACATCCTCGTGGTTGAGGACGATCCGCGTGTCCTCGCCGCGACGATGGGCGCGCTGGAGGAACTCGGCCACCGCGCGACCGCATGTGACGATCCGCTTGTCGCACCCGACGTGCTCGCCGGCAATCCGGCGGTTTCGCTGGTGATTTCCGACGTGTTGATGCCCGGCCGCACGGGGCCGGAGATGGTCGCCGGCCTGCTGCGGCAACGCCCCGATCTTGCCGTGCTGTTCGTCACCGGGTTCGCTGGCGAGGCGAACGAGGCGGAGTTCGGCGGCCACGGCATGTTGCGCAAACCGTTCACCATCGCCGCACTGGAGGCAGCGATACACGCCGCCGCCACCACCGCGCCACGCGCGCTCGCCGGAGCTGGCGTGGAACAGCACATCGCCGCCGAGTGATTTCGTAGCTGACGCGAACGCGATAGGCCGATATAGCCCGGCGCTTCCGGTCCTCCCTCCCTCTGCACCCCCTCTTTTCGCAAAAGGCGTCGCAGCCCGCCCATGAAGTCCATCGACCGCTACATGGCCCGGCTGATCGCGGTGCCGCTGTTCTCGACGCTCATCATCTCCGCGATGCTGCTGGTACTCGACCGCATGCTGCGGCTGTTCGATTTCGTCGCGACCGAGGGCGGGCCGATCAGCGTGGTGTGGCGAATGCTCGCCAATCTGCTGCCGGAATATCTCGGCCTCGGCATTCCGATCGGGCTGCTGCTCGGCGTGCTGCTCGCGTTCCGCAAACTCGCGACGACTTCGGAACTCGACGTCATGCGTGCGGTCGGCATGAGCTATCCGCGCATGCTGTTCGTGCCGTTCCTGTACGCGATGACGCTGGCGGCGGTGAACTTCGCGATCGTCGGCTTCATCCAGCCGGATGCGCGTTATTCCTATGAAAAGCTGCGCTTCGAGTTGCGTACCGGCGCGCTCGGTGCGTCGATCAAGGTCGGCGAGTTCACGCATTTCCCCAACGGCGGCACGGTTCGGATCGAGCGCAGCCGCGAGGGCGGTCGCAAGCTGTCGGGCATCTTCGTGCAATACGCCGACAAGAAGGGCGCGTGGTACGCGGTGACCGCCAAGTCGGGCCAGTTCCTCGCCACCGATAATCCGGACGAGATCATCTTTCGCCTGACCAACGGCACGATGGTCAACAAGGCCGCCAATTTTGCGACGCCGCGCGTCCTGACCTTCACCTCGCACGATCTGCCGATCGCGCTGCCGAAGATGGAGAACTTCCGCAGCCAGGGCAGCAGCAATCTGGAGATGACGCTGCCGACGCTGGCGCATAACGGGCACAATCCACGTGCCGACAAGCAGGTGCGAGATACCAGCCGCGCCGCCTTCCACTTCCGCATCGTCGAGGTCTGCACGATGTTCCTGCTGCCGCTGCTGGGTCTGGCGCTGGGCGTACCGCCGAAGCGATCCTCCTCCGCGCTCGGCGTGATCCTCGGCATCGTGATGATCGTGGCGTATCACAAGGTGAACGAATACGGCATGGCGGTAGGCGGGCTCGGCAAGATCGATCCGTTGTTCGCGCTGTGGGTGCCGTTCCTGATCTTCGCCGGGCTGGTGGTGTGGATGTTCTACACGATCGCCTTCGTGCCCGGCGGCCAGCCGATCGGCGCGCTGGAGCGTGGCGCGGCCAAAATCGGCAAGGCGATCGGCCGGCTGCTGCCCAACCGCCGCAAGGGGGCGCGGGCATGAGCGCGCCGTCGTTGTTTCCGTCGCGCACGATCGCCGTTTACATGGCGAAGATGTTTCTGGTGCGCACCTTCGCCATTCTCGGTGTGCTGGTGCTGATCCTGCAATCGCTCGATCTGCTGACGGAATCCGGCAAGATCCTCGCCTACCACGGCAATGGCGATGCGCAGATCTGGCATTACGTCGGGCTGCGCGTTCCGCAGATCTTCTCGACGTTCCTGCCCTATTCTGTGTTGCTGGGTGCGATCATCACGCTGACGACGCTCAACCAGAACAGCGAAGTGATCGCGCTGAAGGCTTCCGGCCTGTCGGCGCACCAGATCCTGGCGCCGCTGATCGTTGCGAGCTTCGGCGTCGCGATCCTATCGTTCAGCTTCAACGATCGCATCGTCGCGCGCGCGACCGCCACGCTCGATCAATGGCAGAAGGTCAATTACGGCCCGCTGCCGATCGACCGGGGCGACCGCTCGAACGTTTGGGTGCGCGATGGCGACGACCTTATCCAGGTCGGCCAGATCAAGGGGCGCGGCAATACCGCGATCCTCGGCGATGTAACCCTGTTCGATCGTGAGGGCGGCTCGCTCGAGCGGATCGTAAAGGCGCCGCATGGCAGGCGCGAAGGCGATGGCTGGCGGATCTGGCCGGCGACGCGCTTCGACATCACCGCCGACAAAGCGGTCGCGGTCAGTTCGGTGGTGATCGGGCACGGTGTGCGCCCCGATCAATTCTCCCTGGCAAGCGTCGATGCCGACGGGCTGTCCTTCGCCGATCTGCATTCCGCCATCGACGACCTCAGCGCTGCCGGCCGGCCGACCGCCGCGCTGGAAGGCACGTTGTGGCACAAACTGTCGGGGCCGCTTTCGGCGATGCTGATGCCGTTGCTGGGCGCGGTGGCGGCGTTCGGAATTGCGCGATCGGGCAAGCTGTTCGTGCGCGCGGTGATCGGAATGGGGCTTGGATTTCTGTACTTCGTTGCCGACAACTTCGCGCTGGCGATGGGCAACCTCGGCGCTTACCCGCCGTTTCTGGCGGCGTGGGGTGCATTCCTGCTGTTCCTGATGATCGGCGAAACCGTACTGATCCGAACCGAGGAATAAAGCTCATGCTGCTCATCATCGGCACGATCCGGCTCCCGGCCGAGAATGTCAGCGCGGCGCGGGATGCGATGGCGGCAATGGCGAATGCCTCGCGTGCGGAAGACGGCTGCATCGAGTACGGCTATGCCGAGGATGTGCTCGTGCCCAGCCTCATCCACATCAAGGAGCGCTGGCGGGACCGTGCCGCGCTCGATGCGCATTTCCAGGCACCGCATATCGCCGACTGGCGCGCGGCGTGGCCGGCGCTCGGGATCGGCGAACGGTCGCTGACCTTATACGACGTGGACGACGGTCAGCCGATCTGACCAGAACAGATCGCAGACTGCCGCGTCCGTTCTAACGCGCGCTCCCCGCGACGGGGAGCAGTCGGATCCTTAACGTCGGCCCATCGTGCTGCGCACCAGCCGCGATACCAGCACACCAAGCCCGGCATGATTCGCCCCGTGATACGGCGACGCGTCGCCGACCACCGCCACCAGACGGCGGTGCGCCTCGCCGAGCGCATGATACGGCACACTCGGTACCAGATGATGCAGCGCATGGTAGCGCAAGCCCACCGGCGCCCACAGGAACGGCAGATAGCTTGGCGGCGGCACGTTGACGCTGTCGAGGTACTGCGCGGTGACGCTCATCGCCTCACCCTCGTTCTCCCAAAGATGCGCGACCAGCGTGCGAACCTGATTGAGCAACGTCGACAGCGCATAGATGCCGAGGAAGATCACGAATGCACGCAACGGCACCACGCCTGTAACTACCATCGCCACCAGCGAAACCGCCCAGACGCTCGTCGCGCCCTCCAGCCACAGCCAGCGCGTGCGCGCCTCCCCTTCGGCCGACCGGCGTCGGAACGCAGGATTGATCGCCAGCGAAGAAGCCTGCTCGACCAGCCACTTGCGAAGCGGCGGGATCACCAGCGCCAGCGGCACCAGCACCGCATAGCGCAGCACCAGCGCGATCGGCGCCAGCAATGCGGTCAGCACGAACAACGGCAATGTCCACGGCTTCATCAGCGCGAGCGGCAGATACTCGGGGTCCTCAACGGTGCCGTAGCGCGTGCGGGCATGATGGAGGTTGTGAACGCCCTCGTACATGAAGGACGGCACCATCATCGGAATACCGAACAGCAGGTTCCAGCCCAGCCGGAAACCCGGCACCGCACTTGCCTTCATATGGGTGATTTCGTGAACGAAGCTGCCGGCACGGTAGAGCGTCAGCACGGCGACGACCGCCGCCAGCACCGCCCACGGCGACACCCACAGCATCGCCACCGCCAGAGCAGTATAACCGATCGCCGCCGAGCCGAGAAAATCGGTCCAGTAGATCGCTGGATTCGGCTTGTGCAGTTCACGCGTCAGATCGGCGGCCGTCCGCAGCATAGCCTTGTCGTCCAGCGTACGATCGGAGATCGCGCGCGTCGCGGCTGCGGTGTCGGCGGCATCGTGGCGCCCGAAGGTCATGCTCGTCATGGGCGTAGTCATTGCTCTTACATAGTGGCGGTATGGTGGCAGTGACAGGGGGTCGTGTAACCGCTTGACGCGGCGCTCGCGCTGCGGCTTGTGCGGCGCGCGCGACGGGAGTGCGCGACGCTTCAGCGAGGGGAAACACCGTGGCGGTCCAAGATTTCAAGATTCGACCGATCGACAGCAAGTCCGATCGCAAGAAGTTCGTCGAACTGCCGTTCCGGCTTTACAAGGATGATCCCAACTGGGTGCCGCCCCTGAAGGGCGAGGCGCTCGGGCTGATCACGCCTGCCAAGAACGGCTGGTTCAGCCATGCCAAGGCGCAGTTGTTCCTGGCCGAGCGTGGCGGCGCGGTGGTCGGCCGGATATCGGCGCATATCGATACGCTGGCGCTGGAAATGCCGAGCGATCAAGGCTTCGGCCCGGGCTGCGGCCAGTTCGGCCTGCTCGAAGCGGAAGATCAGACCATTGCCGCTGCGCTGATCAAGACCGCGGAGGATTGGCTGCGCGGCGAAGGCATGAACCGCGTGCTGGGGCCGATCAGCATGTCGATCTGGGAGGAGCCGGGCCTGCTGATCCAGGGCTACGACCATCCCCCGACGATCATGATGGGCCATGCCAAGCCCGAATATCGCGACTGGATCGAGGGCGCGGGCTACCATCCGGTCAAGCAGTTGCTGACCTATGAACTCGATATCCGCAACGAGTTCCCGCCGCTGGTGCAGCGGATCATCAAGTCGGGCGAGAAGAACCCGCGTATCGTCATCCGCGAGGTCGATAAGACCAAGTTCGATCAGGAAGCGGCGATCATCCTCGATATCCTGAACGACGCGTGGTCGGACAATTGGGGCTTCGTTCCTCTCACCCCACCGGAAATCAAGGATGTCGGCGTCAAGCTGAAGCCGATCGTGTTCAACGATCTGATCCGCATCGCCGAACTCGACGGCCGGCCGGTCGCGTTCATGATAACACTGCCCGATCTCAACGAGGCGATCACCCCGTTCAAGGGCAATCTGTTCCCGTTCAACGTGTTCAAACTGCTGTGGTGGCTGCGCAAGCCCAAGGTGCGTACGATGCGCGTGCCGCTGATGGGTGTAGTGAAGGAACTCCAGTCGTCACGCATGGCGAGCCAGCTCGCCTTCATGATGATCGAATATATCCGGCGCACGTCGGTGGCGAACTACGGCTCGACCCGTAGCGAGATCGGCTGGATCCTCGACGACAATCAGGGAATGCGGTCGATCGCCGAGACGATCAATTGTGAGATCAACAAGGTCTATCAGGTCTACGAAAAGGCGCTTTGAGCCGGGGCGCGGCGCCCGGAGTGATCCGGGCGCCGCAACGACATATCTGCGCCCTCAGTTCTTCTCGAGCGGATCGATGCCGGTCAGGTGGATCCAGTCCGAGCGGGTGCGGCATTCCTTGTGCGGGATGATCGAGCCGGTGACGGTGGCGATCACGCAGTAGCGCGTCTCACGGGTGCGCTGCGTGGCCTTGACGGGAGCGGCTTCGGGGGCGGCGGCGCCTTCGAGCGCAACGGGAGCAATGGTGACCGGAGCGGCGATCGAAGGGCTGGCGGCGAGCGAGGCGACGGTAGCGGCGGCGGCGAACAGGACGGTCTTCAACATGGCTTTTCCTCCGATTGAGTGGTGTGTTGCACCACGCCAGAGGTTTTGCACGTGCCGTGCCAATTTTATTTATGGAGGGATATGAGTCACTTACCAAGATCGCTGTTTTTGACTACAGGTGTAGTCAGCTAATGATCTGTAAAAGACGCCAAAGATTGGCATCGATCGTCAGAGGCCGAGCGCGACATGGAATTGATCGCGCGTGAGGCATCTTACGATGCTACACCGCTGATATCATGTTGCCAGGGTTCGCACCGACGAAAGCGCGGAGCGCTCGCGCGACCTCCCCGCTCGGTCGCGCGACAGCTACATTTCGCCCCCGGCTTTCACCGTATTGTATGTGAAGCTTCAACCAAGCGGAGGATCTAAGCGATCCCTGCGGGCAGCCCTCGCCCCTGCCTTGCCCCTCGCTGACGCGGCGGCGAAAAGCCTTTCACCAATTACTTTGGTCTGCGTACGGCTGCACGCCGGCGCGTGCGCTCGGTCGACAAGACGGGTCACGAACGCAGCGTCGCCAAGTGCCGCAGCGCCACACCAGGCCGATTAGCGCAGAACCGGCCAGTATCACCACCGCGCAGACGTGGCGCGTATCAGCACCATGTCTGCGAACATATCAACGGACGCGCGGGCCGCCGAACGGCAGCGGCGGCGGTGGGCGACGGTCGCGACGCGGCAGCTGCGCCTGATAGGCGTGACCACAATGGGCGACACAATATGGGAAACCGGGGTTCACCTTGTCGCCGCAGAAGTGGAAGTCGGGTTCGCCGGGATGGCCGAGCGGCCATTTGCAGATCCGGTCGCTGAGATCTAGCAAGGTGGTCTTGCCCGCCATATCGGCCGAAGGTTTCGCCGGCACGAGCCGACGCGGCGGTGCGGGCGTGATCGGTGCCTGCTGTTCCCCTGGCGACTGGCGCAGGAAACCGCCGGGGCCGACCGAACGCAGCACCGGCTGCGGCGCAGCGACGGGCGCAGGCGCTGCCGTGCGCTCCTCGATTTCGTCCTCGTCGTCCTCTTCATCCTCATCGACGATCGGCGCAGGCGCGGGCGGCGGAGCAGCGACTTCGGCAAGCGGTGGCGGCGGCGGCGCCGCGACGACGGGCTTGGGTGCGGGCGCCTCCACCACCGGCTTCGCGACGACTTCGGCGGCAGGCGCTTCGTTCGGCTTGACCGGCGACGGGCGCGATTGCAGGCCGAGGCGGTGCGCCTTGCCGATCACCGCGTTGCGGCTGACCTGGCCGAGCGCCTCCGCGATCTGGCTGGCGGTCTGGCCGTCTTCCCACATCTTTTTTAGCGTATCGATCCGTTCGTCGGTCCAGGCCATGTAACAATCTTCCCTACGTGCCGGGTTGCGGGCAGTGGCGGCAGCGACTAACCGATCGCGCCATGAGCAGCCAGCCCCCAATCGGTGAAATCCATTCGGCGGTTCGCAACGCTCCCGGCGTTCCCGTCATCAAGGACGTGAACTGGGGCGGCCTGCGAACGCTCTATATCAAGGAGGTGCGCCGTTTCTTCAAGGTCCACCTCCAGACGATCTGGGCGCCGGCGATCACGTCGCTGTTGTTCCTCATCGTCTTTACCATCGCGACCGGCGCGAAACGGCCGGTGCTGGTCGGCGGAGTCACCGTCCCGTTCGCCGATTTCATCGCCCCCGGCCTGATCATCAGTCAGGGCATGATGGGTCCGGCTTTCGCAAACGCGAGCTTCTCGCTGCTGGCGGGCAAGATCCAGGGCACCATCGTCGATTACCTGATGCCGCCGCTATCGACGCTGGAGGTGCTTGCCGCGCTGCTCGGCGGCGCGATGACGCGCGCGTTCATCGTCGGGTTCGTGGTGTGGTGTGCGATGGCGCTGTATCCGGGCGTGCACGTCACCCCGTCACACCCGCTGGCGGTGCTGTGGTTCGGCTTCCTTGGCGCCGGCTTCCTGTCGCTGCTGGGCGTGCTGACGTCGATTTGGGCGCAGAAGTTCGATCATGCCGCCGCCGTGACGAACTTCGTGGTGGCCCCGCTGTCGCTGCTGTCTGGCACGTTCTACTCGGTCGACCGGCTCGCGCCGGCGTTCCGTGCGTTCAGCCATGCCAACCCGTTCTTCTACATCATCTCGGGATTTCGCTACGGCTTTCTCGGCACCGCCGACTCGCCGGTACTGATCGGCAGCATCGTCGTGTTCTGCGTCGACGCGGCGCTGTTCGTCCTGTGTTACCAGTTGCTCGCGCGCGGCTGGCGGTTGAAGAGCTGAGGCGACTCACCGGTGTTGACGCCTTGAGGCCATCCCAAGTAAATGCCCCCTCCGGCGGCCCTGTTGGGGCCGCCTTTTGCGTTTCAGGAGGTCGTCGCCATGACAGTCACCCCACTCATGCCCGTGTACCCGCGCTGCGGCGTGCGCCCGGTGCGAGGCGAGGGCTGCTATCTGATCGGCGAGGACGGCACGCGCTATCTCGACATGGCGGCGGGCATCGCGGTCAACGCGCTCGGCCACGGCCATCCCCACCTGATCAAGGCGATCGCCGATCAGGCGGCGACGCTGATGCACGTCTCCAACCTGTACGGGTCTCCGCAAGGCGAACATCTCGCGCAGCGCATCGTCGACAACAGCTTCGCCGACACGGTGTTCTTCACCAACTCGGGCACCGAGGCGGTGGAATGCGCGATCAAGACCGCGCGGCGCTATCACTTCGTCAACGGCAACCCGGAGCGCACCACGCTCATCACCTTCAACAACGCGTTCCATGGGCGGACGATGGGCGCGATCTCGGCGACCAATCAGCCGAAGATGCGCGACGGGTTCGAGCCGCTGCTGCCGGGCTTCGCCTACGCGCCGTTCAACGATCTCGAAGCGGCGCTTGCGCTGATCGACGAGACCACCGCCGGCTTCATGGTCGAGACGATCCAGGGCGAAGGCGGCGTGTCTGCTGCCACGCCCGAATTCATCCAGGGCCTGCGCCAGGCGTGCGACGAACACGGCCTGCTGCTGGTGCTGGACGAGGTGCAGTGCGGGTACGGCCGCACCGGCAAGATGTGGGCGTATGAGCATTACGGCATCACCCCCGACATTATGTCCTCCGCCAAGGGCATCGGCGGCGGCTTCCCGCTCGGCGCGTGCCTCGCCACCGAGGAAGCGGCCAAGGGCATGGTGTTCGGCACGCATGGCTCGACCTATGGCGGCAACCCGCTGGCGATGGCGGCGGGCGAAGCGGTGCTCGACGTCATGCTCGAACCCGGCTTCCTCGACAACGTCACCGCGATGGGCGAGCGGCTGCGCGGTGCGCTCGAACAGATGATCCCCAACCACGACGGCGTGTTCGACAGCGTACGCGGCAAGGGGCTGATGCTCGGCCTCAAGCTGAAGGATGCGGTGGTGGCGCGCGATTTCGTTGCGCACGCCCGCGACCAGCACGGACTGCTGACGGTTTCCGCCGGCGAGAACGTCGTGCGCGTGCTGCCGCCGCTCGTGATCGAGGAAAGCCACATTGCCGAGGCGATCGAGAAGCTGAGCGAAGCGGCACGCACCTATGTGCCGGCGAGCGATGACTGACCTCGCGGCGGGCCACTTCCCTGCATTTGCCCGAGCGCCGTAGCGGACCCCTGCCCCGATCCTTCCGTGCTTCGCTCCGCACGAACGGTTCGGGGGTGGCGGTTCAAGGCCGATAGAAAGCGTGACGCAATGACCATACGCCACTTCCTCAGCCTCTCCGATGCGGGCGCCGACGGTGTTGCCGCAATGCTGGCCGACGCGCTCGACCGCAAGGCCGCGCGCGCCGGCTGGCCGAAGGGAAAGGTCGACGCCGACGCCCCGCTTGCCGGCCACACGCTGGCGCTGGTGTTCGAGAAGAGTTCGACCCGCACCCGCGTGTCGTTCGACGCGGCAATCCGGCAGCTCGGCGGCGCGCCGGTGGTGCTCGACTCCGGCACGACCCAACTCGGCCGCGGCGAGACGGTGGCCGACACCGCGCGCGTCCTGTCGGGCTATTGCGATGCGATCATGCTGCGCACCGACGATCCCGCCAAGCTGGAGGAGATGGCGCATTACGCGACGGTGCCGGTCATCAACGGCCTCACCGACGGGTCCCACCCCTGTCAGATCATGGCCGATCTCCTCACCATCATCGAAAGCGGCAAGGCGCTGCCCGGCCTCAAGGTCGCCTGGCTGGGGGACGGCAACAACGTCCTCGCCTCGATCATCGAGGCGGCCGGACTGATGCACTTCGATCTGGTCGCCGCCTGCCCGCAGGGGTTCATGCCGCCGGAGAGCGATCTCGCGGCTGGCAGGGGGCGCGCCCGCGTAGTCGCGGACCCGCGCGAAGCGGTCGAGGATGCCGACATCATCGTCACCGATACCTGGATCTCGATGGGACAGCTCCATGCCGAGACCAAGCTGGCCGCGATGATGCCGTACCAGGTCACCGCC